>Ga0182738_1000045_pt1 | contig 245294 bp, 223 predicted proteins | sample eDN5th30CBELigMG_FD_128876 | JGI IMG/M metagenome (GOLD analysis project Ga0182738, IMG submission 128876) | Enriched Miracle-Growth compost microbial communities from Emeryville, California, USA - eDNA 5th pass 30_C BE-Lig MG (version 2)... ...
AGGAGAGGTACGGCGAATAAAGGGAGAGGTACGGCGAATAAAGGGGGAGGTACGGCGAATAAAAGGAGAGGTACGGCGAATAAAAGGAGTAGGACGGCGAATAAAAGGAGAGGTACGGCGAATAAAAGGAGAGGTACGGCGAATAAAAGGAGTAGGATGGCGAATAAAAGGAGAGGTACGGCGAATAAAAGGAGAGGTACGGCGAATAAAAGGAGTAGGATGGCGAATAAAAGGAGTAGGACGGCGAATAAATAGCTGATAACCATGGAATAATCTTAAGCCAATGCAAACCAAGCATTAAAAAACATAATGTGGAGAGTAAATTTATCCTTTCTTCATCAACAGCAATTCAGTTGAACTTTACTTTTATGTATTTCACTCTAATGAACTGCCTAAAAAGTTAGAAAACTAGCACTTTTATGAAAAAACAGGTTGATTTTATAATGCTAAGTTTTTATAATAAGAGAATCATATATTAATAAATATAAAAAAAAATGATTAAATATACAACATTTCCTGTTGAAGGAGGAAATTATGAAAGCAGCAATCATCGGTACAACGGGCTATGGCGGAGTGGAGTTAATTAGGATTTTGCATACACACCCAACCATTCATATACATTCTGTTCATACAACAAGGGAAGAAGTTCCAGTTTGGAATGAATATCCTCATTTATACAATATTATTGAAAAAAAACTAGAAAAAATAAATGTAGAAAAAATTGCAGAGGAAAATGATATCGTATTTTTTGCGACTCCATCAGGTGTTTCCAGTAAATTAGTGGCAGAATTTGCGCAAACATCTATCAAAATGGTCGATTTGTCTGGTGATCTGCGATTAAGGAATACAGAAAATTACCAAAAATGGTATAAAAAAGAGCCTGCATCCAAACAGTTAATCGATCAATTCATTTATGGGCTTACGGAATGGAATAGAGAAAATATTGAAAAAGCAAAATGGATTTCCAACCCAGGCTGCTATCCAACGGCAACATTATTAGGTCTGGCTCCTGTAGTACAAGAAAATACTATCCAAACAAACAGTATTATTGTTGATGCAAAATCAGGAATCTCAGGTGCTGGAAGAAGTCCATCAAGAGGTACGATGCTTGCAGAGATGAATGAAAATTTCAAAATCTATAAAGTAAACAAACATCAGCATATTCCAGAAATTGAGCAGCAGCTGAGAGATTGGAACAGCGATATTAAACCAATTACATTTTCCACCCATTTATTGCCGATCAACAGAGGCATTATGGCTACTATATATGCATCTTTAAAAGAAGAATATACAACAGAGACCATTCATGATTTATATGAAGAAGCATACAAAGATCATCCTTTTGTCCGTGTCCGGCCATTAGGGCATTTTCCTGCTATTAAAGAAGTGAGTGGGTCCAATTACTGTGATATTGGTGTAGATGTGGATGAAAGAACAGGAAGATTAACCATTATATCTGTCATTGACAATTTAATGAAAGGGGCAGCAGGGCAGGCGGTTCAAAATGCAAATATTATGAGCGGATTGCATGAAACGGCTGGACTAAATTTTTTACCGCTGTACCCATAAGAGAGGAGCAGGAAAAGTGCAGGTTATATCAAATATCAATGAAGAACAAACATCATATGTAAAAGAGATTGTAGACGGGAGCATTATTACGCCGATTGGATTTAGTGCAGCAGGTATACATGCTGGATTGCGTTATACAAAAAAGGATTTAGGAGCAATTGTCAGTGAAGTACCTGCAAATGCTGCTGCTGTATATACAACAAGCCATTTTCAAGCTGCTCCACTAAAAGTTACACAAGCATCGATCCAAGCAGAAAAACTTATTCAAGCGGTTGTTGTAAACAGCGCTTGTGCAAATGCTTGTACAGGAGAAAAGGGATTAGAAGATGCCTATCAAATGCGCGATTTAATGGCAGCGCATTTGCAAATCAAAAAAGAATATGTGGCTGTTTCATCAACAGGCGTTATTGGTGAATATTTAAAAATGGATAAAATTGCTGCAGGGATTAAACAAATAAAACAAGGCAATACAGCAAATCATGCAGATGCATTTCAAGAAGCGATTTTAACAACAGATACGGTTATGAAAAAATGCTGCTATACAGCAAAGATTGGCGGCGTAACAGTAACAATGGGCGGGACATCTAAAGGCTCAGGAATGATTCATCCCAATATGGCAACAATGCTGGCATTTATTACAACAGATGCAAAAATTGATTCTGATTGCTTGCAAAGCACATTGGGAAAGGTCATTCCGACAACTTTTAATCAAATAACAGTAGACGGGGATACTTCTACAAATGATACGGTATTAGTGATGGCAAATGGTATGGCTAATAATGAGCCGATTACCTTGGAGCATCCAGATTATCCAATATTCTTAGAACTTTTGTCCAAAACGTGCGAAAGTTTGGCAAAACAAATTGCAAAAGACGGAGAAGGAGCTACAAAGCTGATTGAAGTGAAAGTATCAGGGAGCAAAACAGAGGAAGAGGCAAGAGCCATCGCGAAACAAATTGTTGGTTCTAATTTAGTGAAAACAGCTGTTTATGGGTCAGATGCTAACTGGGGACGCATTATTACAGCGATCGGCCAAACCAATACAAGTGTTGATCCTAATACAGTAGATATCGCAATCGGAGATATTGTCATGCTGAAAAACAGCGAACCACAATCTTTTTCGGAAGAAGAGGCAATAAACTATCTGGAACAAGATTTTATTGAAATTACAGTAAACCTTCACAATGGAGACGCAACCGGAAAAGCTTGGGGCTGCGACTTGTCGTATGATTATGTCAAAATAAATGCAAGCTATCGAACATAAGAGGTGAATTTGGTGAAAACAATTCTTATAAAATGCGGCGGCAGTGTCATTAATCAATTAACGGAAGAATTCTTTGCTAGTTTAGCAGAATTGCAGAAAGCAGGGTTCCATTTAGCCTTTGTTCATGGAGGAGGGCCAGATATTAATGAAATGCTCGAACTGGCAGGCGTTGTCCCAGAATTTCATAATGGCTTGCGGAAAACAACAGCAAAAACATTAAATATTGTAGAAATGGTTCTTTCCGGAAAAACAAACAGAAAACTTGTTCATTTATTAAATAATCATCAGTTAAAGGCAATTGGAATAAATGGTACGGATAATCAGATTATTCAAGGAGCGCTTATTGATGAAGAAGCTTTAGGATATGTGGGCAATGTGAAGAAAGTAAACAGTGATTTGCTGGTAAAACTTTTAGAAGATGGGATGATTCCTGTAATAACACCACTTGGCACTACAGAATGCGGACAGATAGTAAATATTAATGCCGATTATGCAGCAGCGGCAGTGGCCAAAAGCTTAAATGTGGAGCATTGTTTATTTGTCACAGATGTAGAGGGCATTATCATCGATGGAAAAGTAGCAAATGTTCTCGAGCAAAAAGAGGTTCATCAATATATTGAAGAAGGCCAAATAACAGGGGGCATGATTCCAAAAGTAACCTCTTCTCTTGCAGCATTAGAAAGCGGCTTAAAAAGTGTCATGATTGTATCAGGAAAAAAGGCAATTTATGATGGGCAAACATTGTTTGGAACACAAATTGTTGAAAAACTGGAGGTTGTAAAATGAGTCATTTATTTCCAACTTATGCAAAATGGGAAATTGAACCGAAATCTGCAAAAGGAAGCTGCTTAATAGGAACGGATGGAAAAAAATATTTAGATTTTACCTCAGGGATTGGCGTCTGTGGATTAGGCCATTGTAATGAGGAAGTAAAAAAAGCAGTGGAAGAGCAGCTAAATAAGTTTTGGCATGTATCTAATCTTTTTCCAATAGCTTTGCAAGAAAAAACAGCAGAGCTATTAGCAAAAGCAAGTGGAATGGATTATGTATTTTTTGGAAACAGCGGTGCAGAGGCAAATGAGGCGGCTATTAAGCTAGCGAGAAAGGCGACTGGCAAATCAAAAATCATTACATTTTTATCGTCTTTTCATGGAAGAACATATGCAACAATGTCAGCAACAGGCCAAGATAAAATAAAGCACGGATATGGACCAATGCTAGAAACCTTTGAATACGTCCCGTTTAACGATATAGCAGCTTTAGAAGAAAAACTAACAGAAGATACAGCGGCAGTTATGCTCGAAGTCGTTCAAGGAGAAGGCGGCATTCATGTAGCCACAAAGGAATTTCTTCAAAAGGCAGAAGCCCTTTGCAAAGAAAAAGGGGCACTTTTGATTATTGATGAAATTCAAACAGGGATCGGCAGAACAGGGACTCCATTTGCATTTCAGCAATTTGGTATTAATCCAGATATTATTTCTGTAGCAAAAGGCCTGGCAAATGGCATCCCAGTTGGTGCAATTGCAGCAAAAGCAGAGTTAAAAGAATTTTTTGGAGCTGGCAGCCATGGGACCACATTCGGAGGAAATCCATTGGCAATGGCAGCAGCAGCCAAAACAATGGAAATTGTCTTTCAAGAAGATTTTTTACAAAAAGTGAATGAAAAAAGCAGCTATTTAATTGATTCTCTTCAAGAAAAAGTAAAATCAAACAAATATGTCAAAGATATTCGCGGTTTAGGATTAATGATTGGAATTGAAATAGATTTAGATGTGGCAATTATCTTAAGCGAATTAAGAAAAGCAGAATTTATTGCATTGCCTGCTGGCACAAATGTAATAAGATTGCTTCCGGCATTAACGACTACTAAAGAAGAAATCGATGCAGCTGTAGAGATAATCGGAAAAATTTTAAATTCTTACGCAAAAATAACAGTTTAAGATGTATTTTCTTGCAAGTTGATGTATAATTATAAGAAATAAAAAATAAATATACAATCTAACATGGATGATGCATTCCATGTTAGATCAACTTAAAGGAACGGTAAATTGAAGATGCAGGGGTGTATAAAATGGAAGGATATTTGCACTTGAAAAATGGAGCGAAATATAAGGGAACGTTTCATACAAATACTGGGAATCAAACGGTGTGTGGGGAAATTGTTTTTTTTACAGGAATGACTGGTTACCAAGAGGTGCTTACAGATCCTTCTTATAAAGATCAAATTATTGTTTTTACTTACCCGCTAATTGGCAATTATGGAATAAATGATGAGGATTTGGAAAGCAAAAAGCCCCATGTAGCTGGAGTGGTTGTATATGAAGCAAATAAAGAAGCCTTTCATTATCAATCACAGCATTCATTATTGGAATATTTAGATAGATGGGATATTCCTTTAATATCACATGTGGATACAAGAGCAATCGTGAAAAATATCCGTCAAGCTGGTTCTATGCCTGCCGTTTTAACAAAAGAGGAAACTGTGCAGGAGGAAAATTTTTCTCTTCAAACGGATACGAAAGTTGCAAAGGTTTCTGAAAGCGATTTGCAGCAATATGGCACTGGGGATTACCATATTGTATTAGTGGATTTTGGGAAAAAAGGATCAATGGTAGATTGCTTATTAGAAAGAGGATGCCAAGTAACAGTCGTGCCATATAATACAGACTTTGAAACGATTCAAGCACTGGCTCCAAACGGAATCTTGTTATCAAATGGACCAGGAGACCCTAAGGACCTAAAGCAAGTATTGCCGACTGTTGAGGCATTAATTAAGCATTATCCCACATTGGGAATTTGTTTAGGCCATCAGCTATCTGCATTGGCATTAGGGGCTGAAACTAGCAAACTATCATTTGGCCATCGCGGCGCCAATCATCCAGTTATGGACAAAAAAAATCAAAAAGTAATTATGTCTTCACAAAATCACAGCTATGTAGTGGTAGAAGAAAGCTTAAAAAATACAGGATGTACAGCACGTTTTTATAACTTGCATGATGGATCTGTAGAGGGATTATCCCATACTGTCTATCCATTGCACACCGTACAGTTCCATCCGGAAGCAAATCCTGGCCCTTCTGAAGGGCAGTATATCTTTGATGAATTTATTGAAAATGTTAAAGCAAATTATGGGAGAGTTTTTGCACATGCCTAAAGACACAACTATTCAAACAATACTCGTAATCGGATCAGGTCCAATTGTTATCGGTCAAGCAGCAGAATTTGATTATGCTGGAACACAAGCATGTATGGTGCTGAAAGAAGAAGGATATAAAGTTATACTTGTAAATAATAATCCAGCAACTATTATGACAGATCAGACATTTGCAGACTCTATCTATTTTGAGCCGCTTACAGTCGATGTGTTGGAAATGATTATACAAAAGGAAAAACCAGATGGACTGCTTGCAACATTAGGCGGGCAAACAGGTTTAAACTTAGCTTTTCAATTAAGTGAACAAGGCATCTTGGAAAAATACAAGGTGAAACTTCTCGGAAGCTCGATTGAATCCATTAAAAAAGGGGAAGATAGAGAAGCATTTCGTGAGTTAATGTACGAATTGAATGAACCAGTGCCTGAAAGCAAAATTGTTCATCAGGTGGAAGAAGCGGTCCAATTTGCAGAGGAAATTGGTTTTCCGATCATTGTGCGTCCAGCCTATACATTAGGAGGAACAGGAGGCGGAATCGCTGCAAATATGGAGGATTTTACAAAGCTTGTTTCTGGCGGCCTAAAGGAAAGTGCCATCGGACAATGTTTGGTAGAAAGAAGCATCGCCGGCTTTAAAGAAGTGGAATATGAAGTAATGCGCGATCACATGAATACATGCATCACTATCTGCAATATGGAAAATATAGATCCAGTCGGCATTCATACAGGTGACAGCATCGTTGTTGCACCTTCGCAAACATTAACAGATGTCGAATATCAAATGCTTCGTTCTGCATCTATTAAAATTATTTCCGCATTAGGCATTATCGGCGGCTGCAATATTCAATTTGCTCTTGACCCAAAGAGCAAAAAATACTATTTAATTGAAGTCAACCCGCGGGTGAGCCGTTCTTCCGCATTAGCATCAAAAGCAACAGGTTATCCTATTGCAAGAATGGCAGCTAAACTTGCTGTCGGCTATACATTAAATGAAATTATCAACCCAGTAACTGGCGACACTTTTGCTAGTTTTGAACCAGCTCTTGATTATGTGGTCGTAAAATTTCCTAAATGGCCTTTTGACAAATTCCCAAATGTGTCCCGTAGTCTTGGAACACAAATGAAAGCAACAGGCGAGGTAATGGGAATTGACCGAAATTTAGAAAGAGCCTTATTAAAGGCAATTCGCTCCTTGGAGATAAAGGTAAATGATTTGGAACAGCCTAACTTAGCAGAAAAAACAGTAGATGAGTTGTTTGCTAAGCTAAAGGAACAATCAGATGAAAGATTTTTTGTTATTTTAGAATTAATGAGAAAAGGCATTAGCCTTGAGGAACTTCATGCTTCAACAAAAATAGATTTGTTCTATCTCCATCTATTCCAACGATTAATTAGTATGGAGCAGGAAATTGCTGCAGTGGATTTGCAGTCTGCAACAAAAGAAATGCTTTCTAAATGGAAAGAAAAAGGCTTTAGTGATGCTTTTATTGCTAATAAATGGAACGTAGCAGAAAAAGAGATCCGACAAAAACGGAAATCTTTAGATATCTTGCCAATTTATAAAATGGTTGATACATGTGCAGCAGAATTTGAGGCAAAAACTAATTACTATTATTCTAGTTATTATGGCGAAAACGAACAGACGGAAAGCAAAAAAAGAAAAATCTTGGTAATTGGAAGCGGCCCTATTCGAATCGGCCAAGGAATTGAGTTTGATTATTGCTCTGTTCATGGCGTATTCGCTCTTAAAGAAGAGAATATCGAAACAATCATTATCAATAATAATCCGGAAACAGTGAGCACCGATTTTGCTACGGCAGATAGATTGTATTTTGAGCCGCTAGCAATAGAAGATATTATGAATGTTATTGAATCAGAAGGCATTGAGGAAGTAATTGTTCAATTAGGCGGCCAGACTGCTTTAAATGTTGCTAAAGGCTTAGAGGAATATGGTGTGAAGATTTTAGGGAATAGCAGCCATACAATTGATCTTTTAGAAGACAGAGATTTATTTTATCAATTATTAGATGCAGAAAATATTCCTCATATTAAAGGAGATATTGTTTTTACAGAGGAAGAATTATTGGCATCTGTTGAAAAATTAGGTTTTCCTGTTCTGATTAGACCATCCTATGTAATTGGCGGTAAAGGGATGGAACGGATTGAAACGGATCAAGACCTGCAAAAATATTTGCAGACAGATATTCCGTATCCAGTTCTTGTTGATCAGTTTATGTATGCAAATGAAGCGGAACTAGATGTTGCAGCAGATGGCTTTGATATTTGTGTTCCTGCGATTATGGAGCATATCGAAAAAACAGGTGTACATTCAGGAGACAGTTTATCTATTTTGCCAGCAAAAAACTTGTCACAGCAGGTAAAAGAAAAAATGCTTGCTTATGCAAAAAAAATTGTCAAACATACTTCTTATAAAGGTTTAATGAATATTCAATACATTATTGATGGAGAAAATGTATATGTATTAGAAGTTAATCCGCGAGCAAGTAGAACGGTGCCGATTGTCAGCAAGGTAACAGGCGTGCCATTAGTGCAAATTGCGACAAAAATATTGCTTGGGAAATTATTAACCGAGGAAGAAAAAACCTTTACAGATGATATTCCATTTACTTGTATTAAATATCCTGTTTATTCCAACTATGCATTAAAAGGACTTGATTCAAAGCTCGGCCCAGAAATGCGGTCAACTGGCGAGGGAATAGCACTTGCAAGTTCTATGGAGGAAGCGTTAAAAAAGGTGTTCCACTCTTCTTTAAAGAAAGTAGAAAAGAAACAAATTGTGATAAAAGCAGACAAAGATGCAACGGCAATGTGCGACAAAGCAAAAATGCAAGGATTGGTTGTAAAAGCAGGAACAGATACGCAAAGTTTGCTTGCTGAACCTGAAACAATTGCTTTTTATAATCAAACTTCTCTTGAAAGTGATCAAACTTTAAGAGAACTGGCAACAAGAAATCGTATTATTACATTTACGCAAAAAGAAAGTGCAGAGGCGTTTATACAATCTTTTAAAGCAGACAAATTTAATGTGCATTCAATTAATGAATGGCATGATATGTTAAAAAAGGACGTGAGTACAGTATGATTACGGCATCAAGTGCTAACTTAAAAGGAAAAGATCTTCTGGCATTAGCAGATGTTTCTCCTGAAACGATTGTAAATCTTTTAAATAAAGCAACAGAAATTAAAGCGGCAAAGTTAAATGGCGAGGAATACGCCCCTTTAAAAGGAAAAACATTGGGCATGATTTTTGAAAAATCTTCTACAAGAACAAGAGTATCTTTTGAAGCGGGCATGCTGCAATTAGGAGGTCATGCTTTATACTTAAATAGTCGTGATCTTCAAATTGGCAGAGGAGAGCCAATTTCTGATACAGCAAAAGTATTATCCGAATATCTTGATGCCATTATGATTCGAACTTTCTCCCATGATACAGTAATTGAATTAGCGGAGCATGCATCGATTCCTGTTATAAATGGTTTAACAGATCTTTATCATCCATGCCAAGCATTGGCAGATTTACTGACCATTTTAGAAGTAAAAGGAACATTGCAAGGATTAAAACTTGCCTATATTGGAGATGGCAATAATGTAGCCCATTCCCTTTTGATTGCATGTGCAAAAGTTGGCATCGATATTGCCATTGCTACACCAGAAAATTATGAAGCTAATAAAGAGGTTGTTGCTTTAGCAGAAGGGTTTGCCCAAAATAGCGGCAGTGCGATTTTATTAACTACCAATCCCGTGGAAGCGGTAGAAAATGCAGATATTATTTATTCGGATGTATGGACTAGCATGGGCCAAGAGGAAGAAAATGAACAGCGCTTAAAGGATTTTCAAGGCTTCCAAGTCAACAGTGAACTAGTAAAGCATGCGAAAGCTGATTATATGTTTTTGCACTGCTTGCCAGCGCACCGAGAAGAAGAGGTAACAGCAGAAATTATTGACGGCAATAATTCTTATATTTATCAGCAGGCCGGCAACAGATTGCATGCACAAAAAGCATTATTAGTTGAAATTTTAGCTTAATAAAAATCCCCTTTATGGGGGTTTTTTTAGTATGTTCGGACTTTCCAGCATTTATTCTTAATATAAAGCGGAGATGAATGATTGCTTCATTTTTCTAATTTTTGCATCGATTTTTTGAAATAGCTATTTTTCGCCCGAAAATAATGCTTTTAATGTACGTATCTTTTGAAGTAGGATTGTGTTTTCTTCAACTTATTGATTTGCTGCTGTAAACAATATTTTCCGTAATGATAAGGTGAAAAGGGGAAATAATAAAAAGGCAGTTAAGTGTGCAAGTGACTGTATTGATTGATTTATTCACGTATGCTGTAAGGAGGAACTTTATGGGACAGAATAGACAGTTTCGCGCCGGTCAAAAAGCACCGAATAATGGAATGTATATAGAGATTGGTGAAACAGGAAGTAATGTCAATAATCCTCAGCTTTTAAAAATGAGGGCCGGAGATCGTTTTCCAGAAAACTCTAACCATAATAGAGTATGGACATATCAAAGAAAGCCATAACTTAGAATAGTGAATAAAAACGACGGATGAAATTAGTCCAGCACCATAAATGAATTTGCCGACATTTAAAAGCCATCCGGATTTTGCGGATGGCTTTACATATGGTCTAAAAAGCCTATAATAAAATAAAAGGTCAAAAAAGGTCAAAAGGAGGCTTTTCGAGATGAATATGGAGCAAATGACAGAACGAGTGCAGCAGGCAATAAGTGAAGCGCAAAGCCTTGCTATAAAGGAAAATCATCAAGAAGTAGATGATATTCATGTATTTATTGCCATGATAAAGCAAGAAGACAGTTTGCTGACAACTGTTTTGCATGCACTTCAAAAGAATGCAAACACATTTATTGAAAAACTTATAAAAGAACTAGCAAAAAAACCTAAAGTTACGGTAGGCGGTGCATCTCAAGGGAATGTGTATATAACGGGGAATCTGCAGCGGCTATTAGTTCAAGCGGATGAAGAAAGAAAAGGCATGGAAGATGAGTATCTCTCTATTGAACATCTTATCATCGCTGCTTTTTCTGAAGAGAGCTCGGCTGTAGCAAGGATTTTTAATGAGATGGGAATTAATAAAAGGGATGTAAGCAATAAAATAATGGAGATAAGGGGGAGCCAGAAGGTGACATCAAAAAACCCGGAAGCAACCTATGATGCTTTAAAAAAATATGGGCGTGATTTAGTAGCGGAAGTGAGAGAAGGGAAAGTGGATCCTGTAATAGGCAGAGATAATGAAATCCGTCATGTCATTCGCATCCTTTCCAGAAAAACAAAAAACAATCCTGTGTTGATTGGTGAGCCAGGTGTAGGAAAAACAGCGATTGTGGAAGGCTTGGCTCAAAGGATTGTCCGTAAAGATGTTCCGGAGGGGTTAAAGGATAAAACGATTTTTTCTTTAGATATGGGTGCGCTTATTGCTGGCGCGAAATTCCGCGGAGAGTTTGAGGAACGACTAAAAGCGGTGCTTCAGGAAGTGAAAATGAGCAATGGGCAGATTTTATTGTTTATTGATGAACTTCATACAATTGTTGGAGCCGGAAAAACGGATGGAGCGATGGATGCTGGCAATATGCTAAAACCAATGCTTGCTAGAGGAGAACTGCATTGTATTGGCGCTACAACATTGGATGAACATCGAAAGTATATTGAAAAGGACCCAGCTTTGGAGCGCCGCTTCCAGCAGGTGCTTGTAACAGAACCAACTGTTGTGGATACGATATCAATTTTAAGAGGCTTAAAGGAACGTTTTGAAATCCATCACGGTGTCGCTATTCAAGATCGTGCAATCATTGCTGCTGCTGTCATGTCGGACCGCTATATCACTGATCGTTTTCTTCCAGATAAAGCGATTGATTTAATTGATGAAGCATGTGCGATGATACGGACAGAAATTGATTCTATGCCAATGGAGATTGATGAATTAACAAGAAAAATCATGCAGCTGGAAATCGAAGAAGCAGCATTAAAAGGAGAAAAAGATGCGTTAAGTCACGAAAGGCTTGCAGCTATTGCAAAAGAATTGGCTGATCTCAGAGAAAAAGCAAATGCTTTGCAGGCAAAATGGCAATTAGAAAAAGAAGGACTGCAAAAAATTCAAGAAAAGAAAGAAGAAATAGACAGAAAAAAACGGGAATTAGAAGATGCAGAAGGAAAATATGATTTAAATAAGGCTGCTGAATTAAGACATGGGACGATCCCTCTGTTGGAAAAACAATTAAAAGAGTTAGAAGCAAAGGTGAGTGAAAAAGCAGATGAAAAACTGCTAAGAGAAGAGGTAACAGAAGAAGAGATTGCTGGTATTGTGGCTAGATGGACAGGAATACCTGTTTCTAAATTGGTCGAAAAAGAAAGGGAAAAACTGCTGCGGCTAGAATTTATCCTTCATGAAAGAGTAGTTGGCCAAACAGAAGCTGTTCATTTGGTTAGTGATGCTGTACTAAGAGCAAGAGCTGGCATTAAAGATCCTAATAGACCAATTGGTTCGTTTCTGTTTTTAGGGCCGACAGGCGTAGGGAAAACAGAATTAGCAAAAGCGTTGGCTGCCAGTCTTTTTGATAGTGAAGAGCAGATTATTCGCATTGATATGTCTGAATACATGGAAAAGCATGCCGTATCTCGTTTGATTGGCGCTCCCCCTGGATATGTAGGATATGAAGAAGGCGGACAGTTAACTGAAGCCGTTAGAAGAAAGCCATATTCTGTTGTGCTGTTAGATGAAGTAGAAAAAGCTCATCCAGAAGTTTTTAATATTTTATTGCAAGTATTAGATGATGGACGCATTACTGATTCGCAAGGCAAAATGGTTGATTTTAAAAATACCGTTATTATTATGACTTCTAATATCGGCTCCCATTTATTATTAGAAAATAAGGATTTAGAGGATATTCCAGAAGAAACAAGACAAGAGGTAATGGGACAGCTGAAGATGCATTTCCGCCCGGAACTTTTAAATAGAATTGATGAAATTATTCTGTTTAAACCACTTGCGCTTGCTGAAATCAAAGAAATTGTCACAAAACTTGTTGCTCAATTACAGTCAAGATTGCTTGAGCAGCAAATATCGGTTTCGATTACAGATAAAGCAAAAGAATATATAGCACGTAATGGGTTTGATCCAGTGTATGGAGCAAGACCTTTAAAACGCTTTTTGCAGCGAACAGTGGAAACATACTTAGCAAAGGATATTATTGCGGAGAAAATAAAAGAGAATGATCATGTGATAATTGATGTGGAAAAGGACAAAATTGTACTTTTAAATGAACAGTAGAATATTTTGGGGAACACTTGCCCGACAGTGCTTCCTAGTTAATGAAAAAGAGAGAACAAGCTCAATAGTCTTCGTTCTCTCTTTTGTATGCGGAATTTTTCTTAATGGCTATGTTTTACTCAGAAAAGCATTTTATAATGATTAATGAGCACTTTCTTCATGACTAGGTTCGTTTGGAATAATGGCTCCCATTACAAAAACTAATAATGTAAAGATAATGCTTAAAATAAAGCCAGTACCAAGGTTAAATGAGCTGCCATTCATGGAACTAACAACATATGTAAGCATTTGTGCAAGCAAGAATGACCAAATAAATGTAAACAAATAACGCACTTCAATTCACCTCACAACAATTTTCAACTCTTTTTTCATCTTATCATATTGCTAGAGATTAATAAATGTCTATTGCCTGAACTTCTCGTGAAAAATATCAAGGCATAACAATTGGAGTTTGCCTGATGGAGAAGGAAATTATCGTCAGTTTAGTGTAGTATAACCAAAACTATGTATATATAACATAGATTTAATAAGATAAAGTGATTGCAGTGGAGAGATGTTTTTGTCTAGAAGAAGATCAGATCCAAAAGTTCCTTAGTTTGCTGCTCACTTTAATAAAGTGCCGAAATCACATATAAGCCGTAAGACAGTCAACATAAAAATAAAAAGTATTTCTAATTTTGCCTTTTTTCTGTATTATGTCTCGCTTCATGATAAAGAAGATAGATAAAATAGGCAAACTCCCTTACATTTTAAAAAAATACTCATACATTATTAAAAGGAAAATGTTATAAAGGAGTTTTAGAGATGGAGAACCGGAACTTCCAACTGGATACCGAATGGAATATGATACATTATCCTCCTCAACCAAATGGTTTCGGTGTCTTAATAATCGGGGATGACAGAAACTTTGTAAATAAGACAGCAAGTTTTTGGACACAAAATGAAGGAAAGAAGCAACTGGTTGAAGCCCTCCTTGAAAAAGGCTATACTATATTTTATTCTAATTTGTATGGAAAAAATTGGGGGAGCAATCAGGCCTGTCAATTGGCAAAACGGTTATATCAATATGTGATACGTTCAGAAATCCTCAATCAGAAAATTCATCTAATAGCAGAAGGGATGGGAGCATTAACAGCCATCCAGCTTATGAAAGAAATGAAACAAAATATTCGCTCCGTTGTTTTATTTAATCCCATTTTATCATTAAAAGATCATCTGGAGAGGGAAAAGGAACATAAATTTTTTTTTAAGAAGCTATGCACAGAAATATCTGTAGCTTTTCATTTAACAGAAGAGGAAGTTGTGCCATTTTTAAAGGAACGAGAGGAAAGTTTATTAGAGGAAACGTCATCCCCTGTGAAAATTATTCAAATTTTGCATGATGGCAGATCCTACTACCAATCCAATTATTTAAAAAAAGAATCTAGCGAATGGAAGAAAAAGCAGCTGCCAATTGTGGTGTCATATGTAGTGCCAGAAAAAAGAAGTGCGCTGCCAAAGCAAATTCTTTTCTTTTTTCAAGAAAATGAAAAATATTTATAAAAATGAAAAAGGAATTCTCTAAACATAACAATCATAAGAGAATTCCTTTTTTGTGTGCAGCATCAACATGAAATAATTAATAAATGGCCGCATATCATAAATTAATGAGTGGTTTAGGGAGGAAAAAAGATGGAAAAGTTTATGATAATTGGACCGTATCATTTTGTTGGCCTGCATCTTTGTTCGTCATTATTGGCAAAAGGACTTAAAGTAAAAGGAATATCTTATCCTAATTTTGCAGTAAACCAATTAGAAGAGAAAGAAATGACTTTTGGAAGAAATGCTAATTTTACTAACATACAATGGGAGCAGCGCTTCAAATCGATTAAAGAAGGGGAGACCATCATTGTTTTCGATTGTTATACATTAGATAAATTAGAGCATTTAATGGAGAATATGCAAGGATTTTTTAAAGGAAGGCAGTGGAAAATGCCGAAAAAAGTGGTGATTATTTGTCCAGTTACAATAGAAGAATCAGAAAATAAACATTGCAAGGACTTTTTTGATAATAGGAAGATATCACATCAATTTATTTATTTGCCGACGATTTATGGTCCATGGCAGCCTGGAGATTTTTTGTTTCATCAACTTTTAATAAAGAAAACAAGCGGAAATTTGCTTCCAAGATGGAACGAATATACGAAAGATGCTATATTTGTGGAGGATGCTGTAGAGAAGATTATCGAGCAAATACAAAATAGCCAAAATGAAGATATATTCTTGCGCAGCACCATGCAAAATCATTGGCAAAGATGTATGGATATATTAGACTATTCAATGGGTTCTGTGGAGGATAACAAAAGTTACTTTGCAGAGAATAAATTAGCAATTAATGTAAATAATAGGAATGAAATCCTGGAAAATTTAGAACTGCAAAAAAAGCATATAAATATGTATGATCCCTTTTAATCTATTGTAAATGAATGGTACTATAGAGAAGTTTTTAGAAAGGCATAAACGATGCTAAAATTTAAGAGGATTTTATTAAGTTTTATTCTATTCTCGTCTTTTTTTCTTCTTTCATGTGGACATGCTGAGGAAAAAGGAAAGATAAAAAATGTTGGGCTTCTTGTCGAGGGAACGATAAGTGATCAAGGCTGGGGCACAAAGGCCTATACAGGAGTGCTCAATATTCAATCAAAATATAATGTCGATGTATTTTATAAAGAAGGAATTACTTCCCAACAGATTGCAGAAAGAGCGATTGCAGAATTTGAGAATAAAGGTGTGAATCTGGTTTTTGGAAATGGTGCCGCATTTAGCACCTTTTTTAATAAAATTTCTGCGAAATATCCTGATATACATTTTGTCAGTTTGAATGGTGATGCTGAAAATTCAAATACGACAAGCCTAATATTGGATGGATACTCAATGGGTTTTTTTGGAGGGATGGTTGCAGGACATATGACGAATACTGATGTGATTGGTGTTGTAGCTGCAATGGAGGGCCAGTCTGAAGTAGAGGGATTTATTAATGGGGCAAAATATGAAAATAAACAAGCAAAGGTCATAACAAAATATGTACATAGTTGGGATGATGGTGATAGAGCGGGGATATTGCTAGAGCAATTATTAGCGCAAAAGATTGATATTGTCTATCCTACAGGAAATAGTTATAATCTAGAAGTCATTGAAAGGGCAAAAGAAAAGGGCTTGTATACGATTGGTTTTGCTACAGATCGGACAAATTTAGGTGATGGCAATGTATTAACTAGTACGATTCAAGATATTATTCAATTATATGCATATGCAGCCAAAAAATTCGCTGAAAATGGCTTGCCTGCTGGAAACCTGTATTTTGGCATGCGGGACAATGTGACGTCATTAGGTAAATTTAGCAAACATGTAGATAAAACATTTATCACAAAAATAAATGATGCCATCACTGATTTTAAAAAATCAGGCAAGTTGCCAAATGGACAAAAAGTGGAGGAATATGAATATGACAACAAATGATAAATCAATGGAATTTATGCAAATAGCGATGAAATATTTGCCAGAAGCAAAAGAAGAATTAGACAAAGCAGGTGTAGAATTGTCGTTTGAATTGATTCAGCCATTTATGAATCTTTTTACTAAAGTAATGAATGAGGCGTATGAAATGGGAAAAGCGGATGGAGCTGCTGAGAAGGAAAATGTCTAAACGAAAATTCCTAAGGAATAATAGCTGAATAAAAAAAAAGACAATTGCAATGGGAGAGTTCAGAGTGCAATTGTCCTTTTTTGTTTATTTGGCAAAAGTGTGATAATGCAAACATTTTCACACTTTTGTGAAAATCTCTGTATTAATTTAGGCTTCATTTCATTTTATACTAACAACATAAAATGAAAACGCTTAAGGAAGATGGAGGTTAATATAAATGGAAAATACATGGTTAGCATTAGAAGGTAAAGTGGCTGTCGTAACAGGCGGATCTTCAGGGATTGGATTGCACATTGCACAAGAATTATTAAATAACGGTGCGCAAGTAGTTATTTCCGATTTAAATGGAGAAGAAGGTCAGCAGGCTGATGGCTCTTACTTAATTAAGTGTGATGTATCAAATAAAGCAAGTGTCGACGAAATGATTGCAAAAACAGTTGAGCGTTATGGAACAATTGATATTCTTGTGAATAATGCAGGCATTAACTTGCCAAGATTATTGGTTGATGTAAAAGGCGAGAAGCCAGAATATGAATTAAGCGAAGAAGACTTCGATTTAATGATTGCAGTCAATCAAAAAGGGCCTTATTTATGCGCTCAGGCTGCTGCTAAAGAAATGGTGAAAAAACAAAGCGGAGTTATTATCAATGTTGCATCTGAAGCAGGACAAGAAGGATCAGCAGGGCAAAGCTGCTATTCAGCAACAAAAGGTGCAGTAATTTCGTTCAGTCGTGCATGGGCAAAAGAATTAGGTCCTTACAATATTCGTGTTGTAGCAATTGCGCCTGGGATTCTTGAAAAAACGGGCTTAAGAACAGACGCATATAATGAAGCTCTTGCCTATACTCGCGGAGTATCAGTGGATGGACTATCAACAGATTACAGCAAATCTATTCCATTAGGAAGAGAAGGTTTATTAAAAGAAGTTGGAGATCTTGTATCCTATCTAGCATCAGAGAGAGCAAGCTATATTACAGGAACAACCTTTAATATTTCCGGTGGTAAGTCACGTGGATAAAAATGAATGCATCAAGGTTTAAAGAATATCAGGTATTGGCCTTTTTGCAAAATTGCTCTGCTAAAATAGTATTCAGGAATGTCTAATAGAAATAATAAAAATTTCCGATATACTTGTAACAGGAACAATGGGGCAAAAGGTGGTAAAGACTATGTCTGATGTAAATAATGATTCGCGTATAGCGCAAATAATTGATTTATCTAGAAGAAAATCATATGTTTCACTAGATTATATGGCAGATTCAATGGGTGTGAGCACCAGAACAGTTAGAAATTATATAAAACAGCTAAACTTAGATTGGAATGGCAAAGCAGAGCTTGTTAATGAAAGAGGCAAAGGTTTTCATTTAATTATAAATGATCAAAAGTCACTTGATGATTATTTAGAAAAATTGAACAAAGAAAAGGTATTACAAGATTCTCCACAAAAACGGCTTGCTGCTATCATAGATTGTCTTCTTAACAATGAGAGAATTACTTTAGACGAAATAGCTATGAGGCTCAATATCGGCAGAACAACATTAGTTAATGAATTAAAGAAGGCAACTGTCTCATTAAAATCTTATAGTTTATCTATTTCAGGGAAACAAAATGAGGGAATGCAGCTAATAGGAAATGAGTTGAACTTGCGTTTTTTCATCCTTGATCATGTATTTGAATATTTATATGACGACTATCCTTTAGATGAAGACATTAAAGAGGAATTAACAAATGTTATCGATCAATATGATTTAGAATCTACAACACAGAGTCGATTAATGCAATCGATAACCATTATGCTGGATCGATTGCTGAAGGGATACTCTATTTTAGAGGTAGAGGATAAATACAAGACATTATTAGAGTCAAGGGATTTTCGGATGGCAGCAGAGTTGGCAAAAGTAATAGAAAAAGGTTTGCCCATTAAAATACCGGCCCAGGAAGTATTATTCATAACGCTTCCTATTGCCGGAAGAAGAACACCGACAAATAATCGTACAATAGTAGATATAAAGGTAACTGAAGAGATACATAGTCTGCTGGAGCAGATTATCGATCGATTAGGTTTTCGAAAAGAAATTATTTATGAAAAAGGTGGTTTCTTTGAAGATTTGCAGTATCATATTACCTTTATGCTAAATCGACTAATGTTTAATATTCGTTTGAAAAATCCTTTGCTGGATGATGTTAAACAAAAATATCCTCTTGCCTACAAAATGGCAGAAATAGCAGGCAAAGTAATTAAAGAGAAATATGAACTAGAAGTTTCAGAAGATGAACTTGGCTACCTTGCTTTCTACTTTAGTGTATATATTGCACAGAGTGATGTAAAGGCTAGAACATTGCAAAAAGTAGCAGTTATTTGCGGTACAGGCAGAGGAACTTCCAAATTAATAAGCATCCAATTGCAGCGTATACTTCATCAGAATACCCAAATAGCCCTCTTTTCAGAAAAAGAAGTATCAAAAGAGTTGCTGAAGGGTTATGATATTGTTTTTTCTACAGTGAGATTATTGTTTGAAACAGATGCACCTTTAATCATGATAAATGAAATATTTGATGAAAGCACCATTTCACGTGAAATCGAAAAAGCAACTTATTTGCAAAAGTTTAAACTACGAGATATAGGCAATGGCAATTCTATTTTAAAGCTATTAACAAATGAAGAGAAGGTATTTATTTTAGACAATAAGCAAACTTATCATAAAAATGTAGAAATGATGATTACACAATTAACAAAATTGCATTTTTTAGATGCAGGGTTTAAAGAGAGGCTTATTGAGCGAGAGAAAAAAGGGTCTATGATCTTTGATAAATATATTGCTTTGCCACATACGATAAACTATCAATCTAATAAATTGGAAGTAGCCTTAGGTGTTTTTCCAGAAAAGATAGAGGAAAATGGCAAAGAAATTAAATTAGTATTTTTATTAGGAATACCAGATCAAGCTGATAATGATGATAGTCTGATTGTAAAAATATATGAAGAAATCATTCAATTGGCATCTAATGATCAGCTTGTTCAAAAAATTGCTGAATCGAAAAATTATGAAGAAGTTTCACAATATCTTGAAGAAATAAACTCTAGATAAGAAACTTTTTGATGGGAAGTGAAAAAATGCAAATATATATAATTATGATTTTTATAGCAGGTGCATTTCTTGTTCAATTAGGGCTGGGATATTTGCAAATAAAGCATTTTACAAAAGCGTATATGGAAATGAGAAAAATTGGGAAAGTTGCAATAGGTAAAAGGCCAGGTAAACTCCGTGCTGGTACAATTGTTTTCTTTGCTATAAATAATAATGGGAAAATTTTAAAGGCGAAAAAAATGCAAGGGGTTACAGTGATGGCGAAGTTCCGTGATTTGAATGGTTTTACAGATAAAAATATTAAAACCATTCAAGAGGAGGACATGAAGCATTGTAATAAATTATTGAAATTAGCTATTCTTGATGCAGTAAATAATTACAAAATTATTATGAGTGGTGGAGAAATACCAGAGAAAAACAGCTTCTTTAAGAACATGATGCTGAAGGCAGAACAAGTAGTTTCAATAAAAAAATAATTAAGAGGTGATCACTATGGATCTGATCGTACATTTTGCAGAAGGCTTTTTAAAATTATTCCAAACAGGCGCAGATACGTTTATTTCATGGATGAAAGGTATTGTTCCAGTTGTATTATTATTAATGGTTGCTATGAATACATTAATCCAGTTAATTGGAGAAAATAGAATTAATCGTTTAGCGATGGCATCATCTAAAAATCCACTATTAAGATATATGGTATTGCCATTTCTAGGTTCGTTTATGTTGGCTAACCCAATGGCCTTATCTTTAGGACGTTTTTTGCCAGAAAAATATAAACCAAGCTACTATGCATCAGGCGCTTATTTCTGCCATACAAGCAACGGATTGTTTCCACATATCAATCCAGGTGAATTATTTATCTTCCTAGGTATTGCAGCTGGAATTGAACAACTTGGCTTTAGCACTGCCGAATTGGCTGTCCGCTATTGTTTAGTAGGGATTGTAATGAACTTCTTTGCCGGTTGGATCACTGATTTTACAACAAAAATGGTAGAAAAACAACAAGGAATTAAATTAAAAACAGAAGTAGAATTACACCATTAAGAGAAAGCAAAAGGAGGTTATTAACATGAAAGAATATCGATCCGTTAAAATAGTAAAAGGAAACGGTGGATTTGGAGGACCTTTAACAATTACTCCAACACCTGAAAAAAACAAAATTGTTTATATTACTGGCGGCGGAGCTAAGCCGGACATTGTGGATAAAATTGCAGAGTTGACTGGAGCTGAGGCTGTTAACGGCTTTAAAACTTCTGTTCCAGATGAATCTATTGTACTTGCCATTATTGATTGCGGAGGCACACTGCGCTGCGGCATTTATCCGCAGAAAAGAATTCCTACGGTAAATATCATGCCTACTGGAAGAAGCGGCCCTTTAGCTAAATTTATCACAGAAGATATTTACGTTTCTGCAGTTGATGTAGATCAAATAGAATTAGTAGAAAACGATGCACAAATACATGTAGCAGCAGCGGCAGAAAAAATTTCAGAAGAGAAAAAAGAGTTTAAATATAGCAGTGATCAAAAAATCTCGCAAACAATGGCTGCAAGCAGCAATAAAAGCTTTTTAACTAAAATTGGTCTTGGAGCGGGTAAAGTAATTAACACGTTTTACCAAGCAGGCCGTGATGCGGTTCAAACATTAATTAATACAATTATTCCATTTATGGCTTTTGTATCTTTGCTGATTGGTATTATCCAAGGTTCTGGAATCGGAAACTTTTTTGCGAAATTAATGTCACCGCTTGCAGGAAATATTTGGGGGCTGTTATTAATTGGATTTATTTGTTCCTTGCCATTTTTATCTCCACTGCTAGGACCTGGAGGAGTAATTGCACAAATTATAGGTACTCTTATAGGCGTAGAAATTGGTAAAGGAAATATTCCTCCAAACTTGGCATTGCCAGCACTATTTGCCATCAATACACAAAACGCTTGTGACTTTATTCCGGTAGGTTTAGGACTTGCAGAAGCAGAGGCAGAAACAGTGGAAGTAGGAGTTCCGGCAGTGCTTTATTCAAGATTTTTGATTGGGGTGCCAAGGGTATTTGTAGCATGGCTAGCAAGTTTTGGACTATATTCAAATGGTTAACAGCTTTTGAAAGTGCAAAAAATTTAAATAAATGATGATGGGGAGGGAAAAGCACCTTACGTAAAAGGTGCTCAGGTATTATGAAAACAATTTATGAAAATAAAATTCAAAGCATTGGTGATTTTGCAGATTCCTTTTTAGAAGAAAAAATGGTTATTTTGTTTGGTGATGGTGCGCCACAAGATTTAAAGGATTTTTGCTATAACATTGATGTCGTTGAGACGGATGGAGAAATTCTGGAAGGACAATATCTTTTAATTAATGGCGAACAATATAAAATAACTTCTGTTGGAGATGTTGTACAAAGAAACTTGACTACTTTAGGGCATATTACAATAAAATTTGATGGTTCAACAACAGCAGAATTGCCGGGAACATTATATGTAGAAAATAAAGTTTTGCCTAAATTTGATTTAGGAACAGAATTGAAAATTATTAATCAATAACTACGCTTATCGCAAAAAAGTCTAATTACGACTTTTGCGTAGAAAGGGATGCCGAAAAATAAGAAAGGTTATAAATAAATTCTCTGAAGTTTTATGTGGAGAAGGAGATAACTAGTCTTTAACTTCGGTATCCTTTTCTATTTGGACCAGTCTTTAAAGCAATTAGGACTATTCATCTATCATTAAAGCATTAGAGTTGGAGGGAATAAAATGAAACTTTATATTGATTCAGCAAATCTAGAACAAATTGCTTATTTAAATGCATATTTTCCAATATATGGAGTGACGACAAATCCATCCATTATAGTAAAAGAAAAGAAACCGTATTTAGAGCTCCTTCAAGAAATTAAGGGAATCATTGGAGAGGAAAAGGAGCTGTTTGTTCAATTAATTGGTGATACAGCAGAGGAGATGTTGGAGGAAGCACAATATATTAATCGTGTTGTTGCTGGAAAAGCAGTTGTAAAAATACCTGTTACAGCAGAAGGGATTAAAGCAATAAAATTAATTAGCTCCTATAAAATTCCTGTATTAGCAACAACAATTTATACTTCTATGCAAGCGCTGACTGCATCCATGGCAGGTGCTGATTATGTTGCTCCATATGTTAATCGTATTGATAATTTAACGGGAAATGGAGTAAATGTAGTACAGGAAATCAGTAAATTATTTTCTGTGTATAACTGTACAACAAAAATATTAGCGGCAAGTTTTAAAAATGTCCAACAAGTTCATGATGTTTGTTTAGCTGGTGCACATTCTGCGACAGTCAGTGCAGAATTAATTCCAAAATTTATTGATTTTCCTTCTACAAATGAAGATGTGGCAGCATTTAAGAAGCAGTGGCAAGATCTGTATGGAATGGATAAACAATCATTGGCTTAGAATGATTTGCATATCCATTTGTGCTAGTAACATAGATTGCTAATTTTTTATACAAATATTATTCATTTCTTGTGGGAAGGTCTCCTGTGGAGGGGCTAGAAGGTAAAAAAATAATTGCTTACGAATAAAACGAAAATGGTTTAATGAAAATGACTTAATGTAAGGATGGGAAAGATGAAGAATAAAAAAGTTGTTTTTTTTGATTTAGATGGAACACTTTTAACTAGAGATTTATCAGTTGCTCCAAGTTCTATTGAAGCAATCCATGAGTTAAAATCATGCGGTGTTGAACCAATTATTGCTACAGGCAGGACATTAATGGAAATAGACTATGTTTTGAAGGCTACCGGCATAACATCTTGTGTTGCAATGAACGGACAATATGTACTATATAATGGAGAGGTTATTTACGAAAACCCTTTAAATAAAAAGGAAGTTACAGAACTGCATGTAGATGCGAAAAAAAATGGTCATGAAATGGCTTTTTATAATGCTGATAAAATCACTGTAACAGCAGAAGGATCTATATTAATAACCAAAAATTATGAGCGTGTGGGCGGGAATTATCCACCTTTAGATGATCGGCTGTATTTAGATGAACCCATCCATTTAATGCTGATATTTTGCGAACCTGGAGAAGAGGCTTATTATCAGAAACAGTTCCCTAACTTTCAATTTATTCGCAACTCTCCATATGGGTGTGATATTTATCCTGCGGGATCATCAAAAGCAACTGGGATAGAAAGGCTGATATCTCATTTGGAATTATCATTAGAAAATACATACGCTTTTGGAGATGGTTTAAATGATTTAGAAATGTTTGATCTTGTTAAGCATTCTGTTGCAATGGGCAATGCCTTAGATATTGTCAAAAAATCAGCATCATATATTACTAGTTCCCATAATAATAATGGAATAGCAGAGGGACTTCAGGCCTTGGGCTTGTTAGATAAGTCAATTTCTAAATAAAATACTTTAGGTCTAATCTCTGATAAAAATATGGGGGATTAGACCTTTTATTGCGTAGAAGCAGCTTTTGTGTCAATCTATCCATTTCTTTATAAATGGTGTGATTTTTTTTATAATCGGTTTTAATTCATTAGCGGAAGTCATAAAACTATCTACACTTTTCATCAGTAATTCTAGATCAATCTGATCTAAAAAGTTGGCGATGGCATCAAAGCTATGTTCATCTTTAGGCTGCTCATCAGCAGATTTTTCTTCTTGTTTTGAATGGTCGCTGTTTATGCCTAAAATCCATGCATCCCCGCGATGATGTTTCCTGCTGTTATTGTTTAGAAGTCTGCTGTTCATGTCTTCTTCCGGCGTTTTTATTTGTTTCCCTTTGGAAGAATAGTTTGTACCAAACATGAACAGGCGAAAATGATCCGTCTCTTCAAAAGCATCATTTTCTTCTTTTTTTGCTTCTTCTTCCATTAATGCTCTCCCCCCTTATATTTATTTCCTTCTTATTATGCTATGAAAGAAAAATAGCAAATGATTAGACAAGTGCATAGAGAAGAGAAATTATTGTGTTGCAATTTCTATTAAAAATTTGATAAAATTAGTACCAAGTCATAATAATTGATAATAATATATTATAAGCTGATTTATACTGAAAAAATAAATGAGAATAATAAAGAATTTATGCAAACTAAGTTAAAGGTTATTATATTTTGAAAAAAGATGGTTATACCGTATAATCGGTTTATTAAAGGAGCTGAGTGTTTTGGGCACAGGAATAATTGGAATTGGCCGCGCATTGCCGGAGAAAATATTAACAAACTTTGATTTGGAGAAAATGGTAGATACAAATGATGAGTGGATTCGCACAAGAACTGGAATCGAAGAAAGAAGAATAGCAGATGACAATATTGATACATCTGATCTTGGATATGAAGCAGCGAAAAAGGCAATAGAAAATGCTGGTATTTCTCCAGAGGATATTGATCTTATTCTGGTTGCTACTGTTACACCAGATCAGCCATTTCCTTCTGTAGCATGTATGCTGCAAGATCGTTTAGGAGCAAAAAAAGCAGCTGCACTAGATATTAGTGCGGCATGTGCTGGCTTTATGTATGGCATGGTTACTGCCAAACAGTTTATTGATAATAATGTTTATAAGCATGTTTTAGTAGTAGGGGTAGAAAAGCTTTCAAAAATTACAAATTGGGAAGACAGAAATACTGCTGTTCTTTTTGGAGATGGTGCAGGTGCGGCTGTACTAGGAAAAGTAACAGAAGGAAGAGGCATTCTTGCATTTGAATTGGGAGCTGATGGCACGGGAGGAAAGCATCTTTATCAAGACGATTATATTCAAATGAATGGCAGAGAAGTATTTAAATTTGCGGTTCGCCAAATGGGAGAAAGCAGTGAAAATGTTTTGGAAAAAGCGGGGCTTTCTAAAGAAGATGTGGATTTCCTTATTCCCCATCAAGCCAATATCCGTATTATGGAAGCTTCTAGACAAAGATTAAATCTTCCAGAAGAAAAGCTGTCAAGGACAGTCCATAAATATGGAAATACAAGTGCTGCATCGATTCCGATTTCTCTTGTAGAAGAAATTGAAGCAGGAAAAATCAAGGACGATGATGTCGTTGTTTTAGTTGGATTTGGCGGAGGTCTCACATGGGGAGCTATTGCTATCCGTTGGGGCAAATAATGGCAGCAATTAAATGAAAAGAGAGAGCCTAATATTTCATATAGAAGCGAATGAAAGAAAAAGGAGAGTTGTATAATGAATAAAAGAAGAGTTGTCGTTACAGGGATAGGTGCAGTTACGCCTCTAGGGAAGGATGCAGCTATTACTTGGGAAAATATCGTCAATGGCGTTTCTGGCATTGGGCCATTAACTCGAGTTAATGCAGATGAATATCCTGCAAAAGTTGCAGCAGAAATTAAAGATTTTAATCCAGAAGATTTTATGGATAAAAAAGATGCACGAAAAATGGATCGTTTTACACAATATGCGCTTGCAGCATCTTTAATGGCGGTAAAAGATGCTGATTTAGAGATTACAGAAGAAAATGCAGCACGTGTTGGCGTTTGGATTGGATCAGGAATTGGCGGAATGGAAACATTTGAAAACCAATATGAAATTTTTCAAAAAAGAGGCTACAAGAGAGTAAGTCCTTTCTTTGTGCCGATGCTAATTCCAGATATGGCAACAGGACAAGTTTCAATTACGCTTGGTGCAAAAGGGGTAAACTCTTGTACAGTAACAGCATGTGCAACTGGTACAAATTCGATTGGCGATGCATTTAAAGTAATTCAGCGCGGTGATGCAGATGCTATGATTACAGGTGGGGCTGAAGCTCCGATTACGAAAATGTCTGTTGCTGGATTCTGTGCAAATACAGCATTATCTACTAATCCAGACCCTAAAACGGCAAGCAGACCATTTGATGCAAATCGTGATGGATTTGTAATGGGAGAAGGAGCAGGAATTCTTGTATTAGAAGAATTAGAGCATGCTTTAAAAAGAGGCGCTACTATTTATGCGGAAATAGTAGGATATGGAGCAACAGGTGATGCTTATCATATCACTTCTCCAGCACCAGGCGGAGAAGGCGGAGCAAGAGCAATGAAAATGGCGATTGATGATGCTGGATTAAAGCCAGAAGATGTTTCTTATATTAATGCACATGGAACTAGCACAGCATATAATGATAAATTTGAAACAATGGCAGTGAAAGAAGTATTTGGTGATTATGCTTATAAAATTCCGATGAGCAGCACAAAATCTATGACAGGCCATTTATTGGGCGCTGCTGGTGGAGTAGAAGCAATCTTTAGCATTTTATCTATTAGAGATAGCGTTCTTCCTCCAACGATAAATTTTGAAACAGCAGATCCAGATTGCGATTTAGATTATGTAGTTAATAAACATCGTAAACAAGCTGTTGAAGTTGCTATGAGCAATTCTCTAGGATTTGGCGGACATAATGCAACAATTATCTTTAAAAAATATCAATAATAATTAACAGGAAGGGTAGTTTTTTGGTGCGTAAAAGCAGCGGAGACTATCCTTTTTTTATCACTATTTAATGGGCAGTAAAATCCCTGCTGATTGAAGTTTCACTTTATAAAAAGCGCAATTCTGATATTAATTTATAATTATTATAAATTAATATTGACTATAATGAGAAAATATATATAATTATAAATATAAAATAGAAGAAACACGTTATCATTGTAAAGTGAATCACAGTATAAAATAAATTAAAACTGCCGCACCTCTTATATTAGTATTAGAAAAAGGAGGTTCCTATGATCAGTGGTGATATGGCTATAAAGATATTAAAGAAAAAAAACATTCGATTAACTCCTCAAAGACTAGAGTTAATTAATATTTTGTCACAAGGCAACAAGCATTGGACAGCGGAAGAGTTATATCACATTTTAAATGAACGAATGCCTTCTGTCAGTATTACAACAATATATAATAATATTAATTTATTTTGTGAATTGGATATTGTTAAAGAGATCCAATTTGGAGAAGGGCTAAGCAAATATGAGTGGAAAAAAAAGGATCACTATCATATAGTATGCAAATTATGCGGAGACATGGTAGATGTATGGTATCCGACTTTAAAGGAGGTCGAAGCTGTTGCAGAATCTATATCAAAATACAAAATCCGTTCCCATAATCTTCAGTTTTACGGAGTATGCAGCCAATGTGAAAAGCAATAAACCTGAGAAAGAAAACGAGATGTGTCTACAATGTAATCAGCCAATTAAACGCTTAAAGCATTCTGTTATTTGCGGCTGTGGGTTTAAAATAAGAAGAACACTCTAAAACTTGTATGAGTAATTCATACAAGTTTTTCAGGCTGTTGAAAAACGTTCGCTCTCTTCGTCATCCCCCTTTTCTGCGGTGCTCATTACCCCAAAAAAGGTAAATCCGCTCCTCAAAAAGGGGAATTCCTTGATAGTCAAACGTTTTCATTCAGCCTGAAGGTTTGCTTCAAAACTTTCTCGACACTCTGTAAAACTTGTATGAGTAATTCATACAAGTTTTTTTCACGCTTATAGATAATGAACATACAGTAATAAATCAGGAATGCAAAATGTTGGTGTCTGCAAAAAGCCTGATGAAAGCTTCAATGTATTGAAAAAAAGCAAAGGAGAAAAATAAATGGGGTAATAAAAACAGATGAATGGCTTGAAGCTAATTTCGCCAAACCTGTTGCTATATGCAAAGAATTTACAGACTTATTTGAAGAAGATCAGCCTAAAAGGGTATATCAATATTTAGTGAATTTCGGCATGTATCGCCCGAATCGTCAAACAAAGGAAATTTATGAAAACTTAGTAAAACAGAAAATATGGGGAAAGGTACAAAATATCTTTGTAAAGTATCAGAAATTATGGAATGGCCCGGATATCCCCATTTATATTTTCCCATTTGAACCGGCTAGAAAAAGAAAAGAAACAAAGTCTGGTGTATCGTTTTCTGATAAATTATTTTTGTTTATTGGACATATGGAAGATGAAAAAGAAGTAGAAGCATTATTTATTCACGAGTACCATCATGTCTGCCGCATTCATAATCAAAAGAAACAGATAGAAGAGTATACTTTGCTAGATTCTCTTATTATGGAAGGATTAGCAGAATATGCTGTTTTACAGCATTGCGGTGCACAATATAATGCGAATTGGTGTCATATGTATAAAGAAAAAGAAATAATAAAGTATTGGGAAGAAGACTTTAAAGAAAATTTGAATATACGCAAAACAGAAAAATTACATGATGTATTGCTGTTTGGCTTAGGTAAATATCCAGATATGATCGGCTATTGTTTAGGGTATTATTTAGTCGCTAATCATTTGGAGCAAAAAATATTAAAAGATAGGTCACTATTTAAGGCAGACAGCAAAACATTCATCAAGAAGCTTCTTGATAAATAAGGAAGAAAAGAAAAGGGGAAGCACAAGAGGGATATATAGTTTCACTATGTGTCCTTCTTACATTTATCACTATTCAATGGGCGTTTGCCTCCTGCCTAAAGGATAATGAGAGAGAACGAGAAATCTAGGTGGAGAGAAATTCATCTGAAAAATTCTGATTGGTTCAACTAACAATCAGTGAAGGTGGAAAAAACCAACGATTGAAGCTTCACTTTATCAACTTGTACATATTAAAAAAGTAAGCGCATATAAATATAAAAATAAATATAATTTGTTAAAAAACTGTTTAGCTATTAGTAGGGGATAACTAGATAAAAAAGCAAAAATGATTACATTTTTTTTAGAAGAAAAATTTAGCAAAAGCCTAAAAAATAGGAATAAAATGCCTAATCTATGCCCATACTGATTGACAAACAGATGTTGAAGTGAGGGGTTATAATATGCAGTATCTTCATGATGTTTGGGTAAATTGGTTCGAAGGGGAAGAAAATGGCTATAATGTTTGCCATTTTCATGAATGGCGGAAAGACGATGGAGTAGAGCTGCTGGATCAAGTTCCGCTAATAAAAATAGATTCCATTTTATTTAACTACATAGAGAATGATTTAGCAGAACTGCCGCAGCAATTATTAGATGAAATATACCAAAAAGCTTATTTGCGAAAGAATCACGAAAGAATTCAACTCGATTATTGTTTTGTTGTATCAGATGGTGTGGGCATTCTTGTTGTCGATACCCTTGGCTATTCTGTACCAATTAGAAAAAGCAGGATGATACCAAGACAAGAACAACTTGCTTATGAGTTATTGGAGGGTCAAGAAACAGTTTCCTATACGTATAAAGTCGATGAAGAACAAAAGGAATTTCATATTCTATCGCCAGAACCAGAGATTATGAATGGACTTACGAGAAAAGAAAGACAATTAAAACAGTTGTTGTTTATGGCGCTAGATCAGCTGCATTCATCAGAAAATGTAGCTGAAGTACGATATTGGTATACGGAATGGAGTCCGGAGCGATATTTTGAAATTCAGCATTTAGATTTTGAGAATGCTTGGAATGAATTATATGAGAATACCAAATATGGATGGACTATTAAACATGAGCAATTTTGTGAAAAAATCATAAAAGGACAGCCATTTTTTGAAAAATTATGGGAAGTAGAAAATGGTCCACGAGTAAATTGAAAAAAGCTGCAGCCAACTTGAGGCTGCAGCTTTTTTGACGTATGTGCTGAATGATTGCTAGGATGTTTAAACTGGCTTGGAAAAGTTCTTGTAATCTGGAAGATTTATCACTATTAATGGGCTTTTGGCCCCCGTTTAAGGATAATGAGTGAAAACGGGAAATCTAGGCGGGGATAAACTTGTCTGTAAAAGCCTAATTAGTTGAACTTTATTTCCTAGCAGTTAGTATTTTAATCTGGAATGATTATTAGTTCCGCTTAAGCTTTTTATCGACGCTTTCTGCCCAATCCCATTGCATTCTCCATTTTTTTAACCATTTTTCCTGCGACTTTATTGGCTTTTTCTGCTCCCATATCTAAAATGTCGTCAAGTTCAGTAGAATTCATCAGCTCTTTATACTTTTCTTGGATTGGCTGCAGGCTTTCTACAACTACCTCCGCTAAATCAGCTTTAAAGTCACCATATCCTTTTCCTTCATACTTAGCTTCAAGTGCTTCAATGCTTTCCCCAGACAAAATGGAGTAAATGGATAAAAGGTTGGAAACTCCTGGCTTATTTTCTTTATCATATTTTACAATGCCTTCTGAGTCAGTAACAGCACTTTTAATTTTTTTCACAATTTGAGCTGGTTCATCTAATAATGTAATCGTTGCCTTTTTGTTTGGATCAGATTTGCTCATTTTTTTTGTTGGCTCCTGCAAAGACATGATGCGCGCTCCCACTTTTGGAATGCGAACCTCTGGAATCGTTAAAATATCATTATATTTTTTATTAAATCTTTCTGCTAAATCCCGCGTTAATTCTAAATGCTGCTTCTGATCTTCACCAACAGGCACGATATCTGTTCCATATAATAATATATCTGCAGCCATCAGAGGAGGATAAGTCAATAATGCAGAAGAAACAGCGTCTTTTCCTGCTGATTTATCTTTAAATTGGGTCATTCTTTCTAATTCCCCAATATAAGAAATGCACTGCATAATCCAAGCTCCCTGAGCATGTGCAGGCACCTCTGATTGAATAAATAACGTGGCTTTAGATGGATCAATTCCTACTGCCACATAAAGTGCTGCAAGCGAACGAATGTTATGGCGCAAAGTTAACCGGTCTTGCGGTACCGTAATGGCATGCTGGTCAACAATGCAAAAGTAGCAGTTGTATTCGTCTTGCAATTCAACAAATTGGCTTAATGCCCCAATATAATTCCCTAATGTAATTGTGCCGCTTGGCTGTATTCCTGAAAAAATAGTTTTCATAATGGCCTCCTAATTAGTTGATACGTAAATAGTTTGGTTCGATTAATGAATGATTAGGGATACCTTATTGAGAAAAAAACAAAAAGGACCACACGTCTCCTATTATATGAATAGGGACGAATGGTCCGCGGTGCCACCCTAAATTGCTCAATAAAGCCACTTAAAGCCTTGGTATCGAAAGGCAATCGCTGAAAGTATAGTCTGCAGGCTTTATGCATTTCCACTTCAGTGCTCAAAAGTCCATTCCTTATACATGGCTGTTTGTTTCCACCATCCACAAACTCTCTTTAAAACCAAACGTATAAGTACTATTCTTTATCAACGCATCATTTTTAATGTATTTTATATTTCTAAATTAAACTAATTTATATAAAAAATCAAGAAAAGCAGGACAAATTAATTGTTTAGAAGGAAAGATAACGTAAAAATAAAAAAAAACTAGCAAGGCAAATATCTAGAAGTAAAGGTATTGTAAAAATATAACGAAAAAACTAGCCGTAGAAAACCAGAAAAATAAAAAGTTAGATAATACACAGTTTTTAACTGTCAAAATATTTTTAAATAGTATTATATTCTACGAAATTCTACAAAAAATTCTTGCAATATATTATATGCATATATATAATTGAAAATACGAGTGGACAGGAAATTAATATTTCAGACTATTTAAACAAAATACACGCAAAAATACATAATTATTTTCGCTACTATATTATAGTAGGCTATGGAAATAAAGGTGAATAAAAAGAAAAACAATAGTTTTTTCTTTTTTCTCGATAATAATAGAAAGGTTAAATGCGTCTAAATTAACTGACTATTCGGGAAAAACCTGTTGTGTGTATTCTTGTTTTTTTTCTGGAGAAGCTAATTTTCGAATAGATCCACACGTGGAAAAAATATAGGGGGGTAATAACTATGAAGAAAAAAATGCTCGTGCTTCTTAGTTTAGTGCTTGCACTTAGCGCATTTCTTGCTGCATGTGGCGGCAAAAGCGGCGATGACAAAGAAAAAGTATCTCAAAACTTGCGCTTGAATCTTTCAACTGAACCATTTTCTTTAAACCCAGGTTTAGCTAATGATTCTGCATCAGGTAACGTATTGCGTCAAACATTTGACGGCTTAACTCGCATCGGTAAAGATGGAGAGCCAGAAAATGCAATCGCAGAAAAAATTGAAGTTTCAGATGACCAAAAAACATATACATTTAAACTTCGTGATGCAAAATGGACAAACGGTGATGCAGTAACTGCAGAAGATTTCGTTTATGCTTGGAAATGGGCATTAGATCCTAAAAATGAATCACAATATGCTTATCAATTGTACTACATCAAAGGCGCTGAAGCAGCAAACACTGGCAAAGGCAAATTGGATGATGTAGGAGTAAAAGCAGTAGATGATAAAACATTAGAAGTAACGCTTGCAAACCCAACACCATATTTCACTCAATTAACAGCATTTTATACTTACCTGCCTGTTAACCATAAAATAGCTGAAGCAAATCCAAACTGGTATAAAGATGCTGGCGATGATTATGTTTCAAACGGACCATTCAAAATGACAGAATGGAAACACTCAGAAAAAATCGTTCTTGAGAAAAACGATACTTACTGGGATAAAGATACTGTAAAATTGGAATCTGTTGAGTTTTCTATGATCAACGATCCGAATACTACATTAAGCATGTTTGACAATGATGAATTAGACCGTGCTGGTGCTCCTTTTGATACAGTGCCAACTGATTCTATGAAAGCATTAAAAGATAAAGGTACACTTCAAACACAAGCAATTGCTGGTACTTACTGGTATAAATTCAACACAGAAGTAGAACCGTTAAACAACGTAAATATCCGTAAAGCATTAACATATGCAATCGATCGTCAATCAATTGTTGATCAAATCACACAAGGCGGACAAATTCCAGCAATGGCAGCTGTTCCTCCAAGCATGTTCTCTGAAAATGAAAAAGGCTACTTTAAAGATAATGATGTAGCTGCAGCAAAAGAAGCTTTGGCAAAAGGGTTAAAAGAATTAGGATTAAAAGATGCATCAGAACTTCCTACAATCACTTTATCTTATAATACAGATGAAGCGCATGCGAAAATTGCACAAGCAGTTCAAGATATGTGGAAAAAGAACTTGGGAATCAATGTTAAATTAGGAAATGAAGAATGGGCAGTTTACATCGATAAACTACATTCTGGAGACTACCAAGTTGGACGTATGGGCTGGTTAGGCGACTTTAACGATGCAATCAACTTCCTTGAGCTATACCGCGACAAAAAAGGCGGAAATAATGATACAAACTGGGAAAATGCAGAGTTCAAAAAACTTCTTGTTGATTCTCAAACAGAAACAGATGCAACTAAACGTCAACAAATGTTAAAAGATGCAGAAGCAATTCTTATGGATGAGCTTCCAATCGCTCCTATCTATTTCTACACAGATAGCTGGGTACAAAAAGACAACCTTAAAGGTATTGTAATTTCTGGTCTTGGCGATGCTCAATTAAAATGGGCATATTTTGAATAATTAAAGTAAATTAAAAGTTAAAAGGTATATGGAGCTTTGCTTCATATACCTTCCTTTCTAATTGGAGCTAATTAGAAAATAATGGAGGTTAAACCATGATAAAGTATTTGACAAGACGTCTGCTGTTTATGATTCTGTCTTTACTCCTTATTATTACAGCAACGTTTTTCTTCATGCGCTTGGCACCAGGTAACCCGTTTACATCAGAGAAGCAGTTGCCGCCAGAGATTGAAGCGAATTTAAATGAGCACTATGGATTAAATGACCCATGGTATGTACAATATGGAGATTATTTACTACGAATAGTACAGTGGGATTTCGGCCCATCTTTTAAATATAAAAGCCAAACAGTAAATGATTTAATTAATGAGGGATTTCCGGTTTCTTTAGTATTGGGACTTGAAGCAATATTTATTGCTTTAGCAGTTGGGGTAACATTGGGAATTATTGCAGCATTAAAGCATAATAAATGGCAAGATTATTTAGCGATGATTATTGCGGTATTTGGCATTTCTGTTCCATCTTTTATTATGGCAGCATTTTTGCAATATATATTTGCTATAAAATTAGGCTGGTTCCCGGTTGCAAGATGGGGGACATTCTCTCAAAGCGTGCTTCCGGCGATTGCACTTGCTGCTGGTCCGACAGCATTTATTGCAAGATTGACGCGTTCCTCCATGCTTGAAGTATTAAGCAATGATTATATTAAAACAGCACGTGCAAAAGGTTTAGGGGAGCTTGTTATAACGGTGAAGCATACCATTAGAAATGCGATTCTTCCAGTTGTATCTTATATGGGTCCATTATCAGCAGGTGTTGTGACAGGTAGTTTTGTTATCGAAAAAATCTTTGGTATTCCAGGTCTTGGAGCTCACTTTGTAAAAAGCATCGGAAACCGCGACTATACAGTTATTATGGGCGTAACAGTATTCTATAGTATTATCCTATTAGTATCTGTTCTTCTTGTCGATATCTTGTATGGATTAATCGATCCGCGCATTAAATTAGCTGGCGGGAAGAAAGGAGAGTAAGCATGCAGCAAATTTCAAAAGATAAATTTACAGTAGTAGGAAACAGCAAGGTAGAGGCGGAAAAAATTACGAAACCTAGTCTTTCCTTCTGGAAAGATGTTTTTATGCGTTTCAAAAAAAATAAACTTGCTATTTCTGGTCTGGTAATACTGATCATTCTTATTATTATGGCCATTATTGGACCGTATTTAACATCATATAACTATTATCAAAACGATTTGATGAAAGCAAATCAACCGCCAAGTTCTGAGCATTATTTTGGTACAGACGATTTAGGAAGAGATATGTTTGCACGTATCTGGTATGGTGCAAAGATTTCCTTATTTATCGGTATTGCAGCAGCATTAATTGATTTGGCAATCGGGGTAATTTGGGGAGGAATTTCTGGCTATAAAGGCGGCAGAACAGACGAAGTAATGATGCGTATTGCAGATGTTCTTTATGGAATTCCGTATTTATTATTAGTAATTTTATTAATGGTTGTGTTAGGACAAGGGCTGGCAACAATGATTCTTGCTATGAGTATTACAGGGTGGATTAATATGGCCCGTATCGTGCGGGGACAAGTGCTATCCTTAAAAAATCAAGAATACATTTTGGCTTCTAGAACATTGGGTGCAGGACTTACAAGAATTATGGGGAAACATTTAATTCCAAATGCAATGGGTCCAATCTTAGTTACATTAACATTAACAGTTCCAACGGCAATTTTTACAGAGGCATTTTTAAGCTATTTGGGATTAGGCTTAACGCCGCCATTAGCAAGTTGGGGAACGATGGCAAACGATGGAATAGCTGCTATGACGTATTATCCATGGCGTTTATTTTTCCCAGCAATGTTTATTTGTTTAACTATCTTTGCATTTAACGTTATTGGCGATGGAATTCGCGATGCATTAGACCCAAGACAACGTAAGTAAGGAGTGAGATAGATGGAAAAATTATTAGAAGTAAAAGATTTAAAGGTCTCATTCCATACGTATGGAGGAGAAGTGCAAGCAGTTCGCGGTGTTTCCTTTGATTTATATAAAGGAGAAACATTGGCAATTGTAGGAGAATCAGGTTCTGGAAAGAGTGTAACATCTCAAACATTAATGAAATTGATCCCAATGCCGCCAGGCGAAATTAAAGGCGGGCAAATTTTGTTTAACGGAGTGGATATTGTTCCGAAAACAGAAAAGGAAATGCAGCAAATTCGCGGAAAAGAAATGAGTATGATTTTCCAAGATCCAATGACATCATTAAATCCAACGATGCGTATTGGGAATCAAATTATGGAAGTGCTGATTAAACATCAAAATATGTCTAAAGATGCTGCAAAAAAGAGAGCAATTGAATTATTGACGCTTGTAGGAATTGCAATGCCGGAAAAGCGTGTTAATCAATATCCACATGAGTTTTCTGGCGGTATGAGACAACGGGCAATGATTGCAATTGCGTTAGCAGCAAACCCTCATTTATTGATTGCGGATGAACCGACAACGGCATTAGATGTAACGATTCAGGCACAAATCCTTGATTTAATGAAAGATCTGCAAAATAAATTAGAAACAAGCATTATCTTTATTACACATGATCTTGGCGTTGTAGCAAATGTTGCTGATCGGGTAGCGGTTATGTATGCTGGCCAAATTGTAGAAATGGGAACTGTTGATGAAATTTTTTATGATCCAAGACATCCATATACATGGGGACTCTTAGCATCTATGCCAAGCTTGGATAATGATGATCAAACAGAATTGGCAGCTATTCCTGGAACACCGCCAGATTTAACACATCCGCCAGTTGGAGATGCGTTTGCAGCAAGAAATCCATATGCTTTGGCAATTGATTTTGAACAAGAACCGCCTATTTATCAAGTGTCGGAAACTCATTTTGTGAAGTCTTGGCTATTGCATCCGGATGCTCCAAATGTTGAGCCGCCTGCATCTGTCAAAGAAAAAATTCGTCCGTTATCCTCTAATTTTGCAAAACCAATACTAGTAGAGGGGGATAAAATCAATGGCTGAGAAATTGCTTGAAATTAAACATTTAAAACAGCACTTTAATGTAGGAAGACCAAACTTAGTAAAAGCAGTCGATGATGTGACATTTGACATCTATAAAGGGGAAACGCTTGGACTTGTAGGAGAATCAGGCTGCGGCAAATCAACAACTGGAAGAACAATTATCCGCTTATATGAAGCAACAGATGGAGAAGTTTTATTTAACGGGGAAAATGTTCATGGGAAAAAATCCAAAGCGGATTTAAAAAAATTCAACCGCAAAATGCAAATGATTTTCCAAGATCCTTATGCTTCCTTAAATCCAAGAATGACAGTTGCCGATATTATTGCAGAGGGCATCGATATCCATGGTCTAGCAAAAACAAAACAAGAGCGTATGGAAAGAGTATATGAGCTTCTTAATACAGTTGGTTTAAATAAAGAACATGCCAACCGTTATCCTCATGAGTTTTCAGGTGGACAAAGACAGCGTATTGGAATAGCAAGAGCACTTGCAGTAGATCCTGATTTCATTATTGCAGATGAGCCGATTTCGGCATTGGATGTTTCCATTCAGGCGCAAGTGGTTAACCTGATGAAAAAGCTGCAAAAAGAAAAAGGCTTAACTTATTTGTTTATTGCCCATGATTTATCCATGGTAAAATATATAAGCGATCGAATTGGAGTAATGTACTTTGGTAAATTGGTGGAGCTTGCATCAGCAGACGACCTATACAATAATCCAATTCATCCATATACTCAATCGCTTTTATCAGCTATTCCGCTTCCAGATCCAGACTCTGAGCGCACACGCAAAAGAACAACATATGATCCTAACATTCATCAATATAAAGAAGGCGAAGAGTTAAAAATGCGTGAAGTAAGACCAGGACATTTTGTTTATTGTTCAGAAGCAGAATTTAAAAAATACCAAGCACAATATAAAGATTAACCAATAACGATCTCTAGATATGAGATCGTTATTTTTTTTGCTGTAAATAGTTTTATTAAAATAAAAAACAGAAATTAAGCTGTTTTAAAGAGGAATGGGGTATGTTAATAATATAGTTAATAGAGATAACATAGCTTTTTAGCAATTGATAGAATGAGGGGTTTTATTTATGCATTGGTACGATAAATTAAATGAATATTTTCCAATCGAAGAAATGAAGTCGCAGGACCATATGGAGGCATTATTAGAGGATTTTTCGGAGTTTTACCATAAGGATGAAGGGAAATACCATGTGTTAATGTATGTAGAGGCAGATGAATTTATTTTTATAGACTATTTATTTGTATCGGCAGAATCAAGAGGAATGGGAATCGGCCATCAGCTGATGGAAAAATTAAAAGCGAAAGACAAACCGATTATTCTAGAAGTAGAGCCTGTTAATTATAAAGATTCTGATACAAAAAAAAGATTGAAGTTTTATCAGCGAGAGGGCTTTCGACATGCTTCTTCTATCGGCTATAAAAGAAGGTCATTGGCGACTAAAGAAATTAATGAGATGGAAATTTTATACTGGGCCCCAAATGGAGAAGAAGAAGACATTGTTTTAGAAGCATTGGTGAAAACTTACCAAAAAATTCATACGTATAAAGATAAGCATTTTTATGGAGAGTCGTATGAACCGGCAGATGAGGCAATTCAAGTAAAGGATAGAAATAGAAAAAAAGATATTTTTGATGAAATTTGACCATTTTTGCAGATATTATAAAAAATAGTATGTATGTTTCTATCGGATTTTCAATAAAGTTGTCGCAATTGAGAATTCATTTGGCTGGTTTATAAAATAAGCGGGACGGGTATAGAAAATTAATAGCCTATAAAAAGCAAAAAAACAATTATTAATAATAAAATTGAAACCTTTTTCTATCTCAATCGTCTATATTAATAACCAAAAGAATTCTGTAAAAAAGTATAGAATTCTAAAAAATAAAAGGAGGAAATCATAGAAAAAAATCTAACTAATAAGTAATTAAGCTTTTGAAACATTATTTGCAGAAACTGTTAATGATATTTAAAAAAACATATACCAAAATATATATAATTAGTGTATAATACTTAATATAAATTACTTGATTAAATTAATTACAATTTAAGAATATATAATATTCAAGTGTTTATAAAATTTTTAAATTTATTTCCATTACATGTCTAAATAAAGGGAGTGTGAATTTGTAAAATGGTAACATTATACACTTCACCAAGTTGTACATCCTGTAGAAAAGCAAAAGCATGGCTAGAAGAACATGATATAGCTTATAAAGAAAGAAATATTTTTTCTGAACCGTTATCTATCGAAGAAATCAAAGAAATTCTTCGTATGACGGAAGATGGAACAGATGAGATTATTTCCACAAGAAGCAAAACATTTCAAAAGTTAAATGTGAATTTAGAAACGATGCCATTACAAGACTTATTTGGTTTAATTAAAGATAATCCAGGACTTTTGCGCCGTCCGATTATTATTGATGAAAAAAGACTTCAAGTTGGCTATAATGAGGATGAAATTCGCCGCTTCCTGCCAAGGAAAGTGCGTACATTCCAATTGCGTGAAGCACAACGTTTAGTAAATTAATAAAGTATATCGTTTATTTATAGGTCTGACGGGTTTCTATCCTGCTTGTTGTGGATAGCAAGGTCAGACCTTTTTATATATATGCCTTATGCCAGAAATGAATGACAAACATTAAATTTGTGGAGACAGATCATTTTTGATAAAATACAAGAAATGAACGCAGCTTTAATTGCAGAATGCAAAACAAGACTACTGTCAAAGGTTGATTAAAAGCTTTTGCCTGTGAGCATTCGAGTAAGGCGGATGACAAAGAAAATGAGCGTTTATTGATAGCCTGCAATTTATTATTATGTTTTTCCGTGCTCTAATATGCTTTTAAAACCTGTAAGGATTGAAATTATTGCAAACGGCTATAATACTAAATATGATTCTTTTCGAATAGAATAGTTAATATAAATAAAATATGAAGAAAGTTTGAATAGGCGAATAATGGTTTTTAAAATTATCAGTATATTTTAATTCCCTTTGCATCATTTTTGTCATAAAATATAAAAGTACAAGGTACAAAATTATTGCAATGACTAAGTACGAATATCACAAATGGAGTAAAGAGTAGCTAAATTATCTGTATGGGGGTATTAGTCCCTTCCATCATAGCCTGAAGGGAGTGTTGCAGAATGGAAATAGAACGCATTAATGATCATACAGTTAAGTTTTATATTTCGTACATTGATATAGAAGAACGCGGATTTAAGCGAGAGGAAATTTGGTATAACAGGGAACGAAGCGAAGAACTGTTTTGGGAAATGATGGATGAAGTTCATCAGGAAGAAGACTTTATTCTGGATGGTCCTCTTTGGATTCAAGTTCAGGCACTAGATAAAGGCTTAGAAATATTGGTGACAAGAGCACAATTATCCAAGGATGGCCAAAAGTTTGAAATTTCCATACCAGAGGATAAATTAAAGGATTTTCCATTAGATGAACGTTTTGAAGATTTAATTGATCAACAGTTTTCTGTTAAAGATATAGAAGAAGATTATGATGCCATTTTGGAATTTGTTATTGAGTTTAAAGATTTTGAAGATGTAATTGCACTTTCCAAAGTGCATGGTCTAGAAGGTGTTGACCTAAAGCTTTATAGCTATAAAAATATCTACTATGTATTTATGCGTTTTTTAGAAGATGTAGAAGAAGAGGAAGTAGATAATCTTTTGAGCATTCTTTTGGAATATGGACAGGAAACAAAAACAACTATTCATGTATTGGAAGAATATGGAAAAGTGATTATTGATCATAATTTAATGGAAGAATTACGAAAGTACTTCTCATAAGATGCCGATTTTTAAGAATCGGCATTTTTTTTTGAATAAATCATAGAGCTTTTTTGAAAAAGACATGTATTTTGCCCCATTAGGGTACATATAGGGTAACAGGTATTTGTTAAGGAAAAGGGATAATACTAAGGCAGCAAGGATAAAAAGGAATATGGGCAGGTGTTCGGAGATGAATCATACAGCTAGATTAAGTATTTTTTTAGCAGTTTCAGGACTTTTTGTTTATATTTCTAACTTTTTTATTACGATCAAAGGAGGATTTTATGGACAGTTAAGCATGGTGATTAGCTTTTCTGTTATTTTTATTGGGTTTGTCATATTTTTTGAAAACAGGCATCCGACTCAAACACTGACATGGCTGATCGTACTAGGCAGCTTCCCGATTGTGGGCTTTATTTTTTATTTGCTATTTGGCCGCAATTATCGGAAAGAAAAAATGTACAGGAAAAAATATTTTCTTGATAAAGAAGCATTTCTTCGTCTTGAAAGAGAAATAAAAAATGGCACAGAACAGAGTTTGGAGCAATTAGAAATACATCAACAAAACCTATTCCGTCTTGCTGAAAAATTGGGCAATACCCCCATTTCCTTCGGTACATCGAGCGATATTCTTACAAATGGGGAAGAAACATTTTCTGCAATACTTAAAGCTTTAAAGGAAGCAAAGCATCATATCCATTTAGAATACTATATTGTCCGTCATGATAAAATTGGCGAAGAGATAAAAGAAGTATTAATAAAAAAGGCAAAAGAGGGAGTGAAAATCAGGTTTTTATACGATGCGGTTGGTTCATGGCAATTATCCAAAAAATATATTCAAAATTTAAAATTATCTGGCGTGGAAATGAAGGCATTTGGGCCAGTTAGAATGCCTGTTTTAAACAGCAAATTCAACTTCCGCAATCATCGGAAAATTATTGTCATTGATGGGAATATCGGCTTTGTCGGCGGTTTAAATATTGGGGATGAATATTTAAGCCGCAATTCCTCCATTGGCTTTTGGCGCGATACACATTTAATGGTAAAAGGGGAAGCAGTTCGATCTCTTCAGCTGATTTTTTTGCAAGATTGGTTTTACATGACAAACAGCAGTTTTTTGACTGTTGAATATTTAACTCCTGCTTCGGAAGAAGATACACATGGCGGAGTCCAGTTAATCGCGGGTGGTCCTGATAATGAATGGAGTGTGATAAAAAATATATTTTTTAGCATGATGGCAACAGCGACAAAATCAATATGGATTGCAACTCCTTATTTTATTCCAGACGAAGATATTTTTTCGGCTATTAAGATTGCTGCACTAAGCGGACTTGATGTAAGATTGCTTGTTCCAAACAAACCAGATAAACGGATTGTTTTTCATGCGTCCAGATCTTATTTTACGGAGTTATTAGAAGCGGGGGTTCATGTGTACGAATATGAAAAAGGATTTATGCATAGCAAAATTGTCGTAGTAGATGGAGAAATTGCTTCAATTGGAACTTGCAATATGGATATGCGGAGCTTTCATTTGAATTTCGAAGTCAGTGCTTTTTTATATAAAACAACTAGTACACAGAAACTGGTTAAAGAATTGAAACATGATATGGAGCATTCCAAACAGCTCGATTTAACAGAATTTAGTAAAAGGCATATAGGCTTTCGAATACTAGAATCCACTTCTAGGCTGCTGTCACCATTATTATAAAAAGATGCCGTCAATAGGCTTGCTGCAAAAAATTTTGATTCATTATTGGAAGGCGAATCTTTTTGTTAAATGGGCCAATTTTCGGAGGGGGTGCGCAGCCTAAGGAATCTTGCCGCCCCCTTTGAGGAAATTGGCTTATTTCTTTTTAATTGATGGCAACAAAGCTTGCGAAAACAGCTTTTTGAGAAAATCAATGGATAAAAAGGAGATTGACGATGTAAAAGCGAATAGGAATTTAATAAAAAAAGGAGTGTGATATCGAGTGTTTACAGCTGAGCTGGAGAATGGAGAAACAATTAGTGTATGGGAGCGGGAATGGGAAGAGCTCAAAAGCCTGCGCCAGCATGTTTCCTTTTATTGCCCCGAATGCAAAGGGAAAGTAATTTTAAAAATGGGCGAAAAAAAAATCATGCATTTTGCCCATAAAAGAGGAGGAGGCTGCGAGACAAACGGAGAAGCAGAATCAAGCTATCATTTAAAAGGAAAACTACAATTATATGATTATCTAAAAAGAATAGGCTTAAGCCCCAAATTAGAGCCGTATTTTTCTGCTATTAAACAGCGCGGAGATATAGGCGTTGTAATCAATAATCAGTATTATGTAATAGAATACCAATGCTCTCCCATCAGCATTGATTTATTGAGAAAACGGACATCCGGCTATTTTAGCATAAATTTGCTGCCTATTTGGATTATTGGATTTAAAAATATGAAGAATCTGACTAAGAGTATGCTTCGGCTATCCATATTTTCAGCACAGTTTATCACAAAATATAATCAGCAATATATTCTTCCATCTTATTGCCCCATGCAGCAAAAATTCTACTTTTTCCATTCCTTTTTTCCAGTAACGATTAATCATTTCTATTGCAACTGCACAGCACAATCATTAAGGGGACTGGCCTCACTTCCCTTTGCGCCAAAATATCAGCATACATTTCCGATTGAGCATTGGAAACAGGCAATTAGGAAACAGAAAACTCATTATATTCACTATCAAACAAAAAAAAATCAGCAATTTTTAAAAGAAATATATCCACATAAACTTCATCCGCATTTTCTTCCACCATATATGGGAATTCCTCTGTTATCTGGGATTTTGATTGAGACACCCCCGTTGTTTTGGCAAACATTTATTATCATCGATAATTTTTCAGAAGAAAATAAAGGGAAAATCGTTTCTTTTCAAAAAGTATTAGAGCATTTTTATGTACGGATGGATAAGCAGCATATTAAATTAAGAAAATTGCCTTTAACTGATGATGAGGGCAATTGGAAACAGGCTGTTTTTGATTATCTGCAAATACTTGTACAACTGAATATTATACAGGAGATCAAACCTAATTTTTTTCTATTGCAAGAAGAAATAACAACAGATTTCCATTATCAGAACCAGTATTTATTGGAAGATGAATTTTATAAAAAATATATTTCGATTCTATTAGCAAGGAAATAATTAAAGAGAAATAGGGCAAAGTAATTATGCTTAAAGATAGGCTTATTAGAAAAATAGCTGCAAAAGCAGGATTTTTTGAAAAAAGATAGAAATATTGAAGGATAGCATAAAGTTTCGTCATGCGAAATTTAGGAATGGGGGATTAAATATGACAAAGGAAAAAAACGTAAAAAAATTGCCGCTTCGCAAAGAAGTTCCAGTAGAAGAGACATGGCGGCTAGAAGATATATATGCAACAGATGAAGAATGGGAAAAAGAATTTGAAGAAGTAAAAAAACTTTCAGCGCATGCAGCAGAATACCAAGGAAAATTGGCAGAAGGAGCAGCTACTTTATATAAGGCTCTTGATTTCCAAGATAAATTGCTAAGCCGTTTAGGAAAGCTATATACATATGCCCATATGCGTTATGACCAAGATACGACAAATAGCTTTTACCAAGGGTTTGATGGAAGAATTAAAAATCTTTATGCCGAAGCTGCCAGCTCCCTCAGCTTTATTGTTCCAGAAATTTTATCGATTGAGGAAGCAACAATCAAGGGCTTTTTAGAAGAAAAGGAAGAATTAAAACTATATGAAAAAGCGTTGGAGGAAATTAATCTCCAGCGACCTCATGTTCTTTCAGCAGAGCAGGAAGCATTGCTTGCTCAAGCTTCAGAAGTATTGGATGCATCCAGCAATACATTCGGCATGCTGAATAATGCAGATTTGGAATTTCCAAGCATTCAAGATGAGAATGGGGAAGAGGTAGAAGTAACACATGGAAGATATTCTCGTTTTCTCGAGAGCGGCGATCAAAGAGTCCGTCATGATGCATTCATGGCAGTATATGAAACATATGGGAAATTTAAAAATACATTTGCATCAACATTAAGCGGAACAGTAAAAAATCATACATTTAATGCAAAAGTCCGCAATTATAAGTCAGCGCGCCATGCTGCACTTTCTGCAAATAATATTCCAGAGCAAGTGTATGAAAATTTGGTGGAAACAATTAATGAATATTTGCCTCTTTTGCATCGTTATATCAAGCTGCGCAAAAAGGTGTTAGGAGTAGAGGAATTGCATATGTATGACCTTTATACGCCGCTGGTGAAAGATGTAAAAATGGAAGTAAGCTATGAAGAAGCAAAGGAATATATGCTAAAAGGATTAGCGCCGCTAGGGGAAGAATATGCATCGATTTTAAAAGAAGGTTTAGAGAATCGATGGGTGGATGTGCATGAAAATAAAGGAAAAAGAAGCGGCGCGTATTCTTCTGGGGCATATGGGACCAATCCATATATATTAATGAACTGGCAGGACAATGTAAACAATTTATTTACACTTGCCCATGAATTTGGCCATTCTGTTCATAGCTATTATACACGCAAATTCCAGCCATATCCTTATGGGAATTATTCCATTTTTGTCGCAGAAGTGGCATCTACATGTAATGAAGCTTTATTGAATGATTATCTGTTAAAAACGATTACAGATGAGAAAAAAAGATTGTATTTATTGAACCACTATTTAGAAGGATTTAGAGCAACTGTATTCCGCCAAACCATGTTTGCTGAATTTGAGCATTTGATTCATGAAAAGGCGCAAAATAATGAAGCCTTAACAGCAGAGTTATTTACACAAGAATATTATGCTTTGAACAAAAAATATTTTGGCGAAGAAAATATTACGATTGATGAGGAAATCGGCTTAGAATGGTCAAGAATTCCTCATTTCTACTACGATTATTATGTTTATCAATATGCGACAGGATACAGTGCTGCTACCGCATTAAGCAAACAAATATTAGAAGAAGGAAAACCGGCAGTAGAACGCTATATTGGCTTTTTAAAGGCGGGAAGCTCCGATTATCCAATTGAAGTGCTTAAAAAAGCAGGTGTGGATATGACAAGCAAAACGCCAATTATCAATGCGTGCAAAGTGTTTGAAGAAAAATTAAATGAAATGGAAAGTTTATTATCTTAACTTAAGGTGAAATGAAAGGGGCTGTCCAATAAGTCGATTTTTTGGCTATTGGATGCCTCTTTGTCTGTTAATGAATGTGCCCTTTAGGAAAAGGCTATTTTTTATTTAGAAGTGTCTATTTTTAAAATTTGTCGATTTTTTGAACATAAAAGGCAAATTATTGAAACCGCTAATTTACTGTGATATTATTGTGTTGTGAAGTTAATCACAAACAAACTTATACCCCTTTGTTTGACCGTGAAAAATTTCTCCCATCCCCTTTGTTCGTTAATAACAATAAAAAAGGACCTTGCGCTTTGACGTCAAGTCCTTTTTTTATGGGAAAAGATTAAGTTAAGCAAAAGCTTCAAAGTGAAAATCGAGGGTGAATGAAAACCCTTGGCTGTTGAACTGAGCTGTTTTTAAATAGATTCAAGTGTAAAAACTAATTCGTTCCATTGCGCTACGGACACTCCCTTTCCGCGGGGAGGAAGCTGAGCCTCCTCGACACGCCTGCGGGGTCTCAGCCTTTCCTCTACTTCCCGCAGGAGTTGAGTGTCCTCCGCTCCATTTCACTTCGTTTTTAAAGTTAATAAAAAACCCGAACAATCATACGAAATTTCAATTAGCATTTCGTATGATTGTTCGGGCTTATCTTTGGCTGGAATACTTATGTCCCAGCCTCTTTGCTTAATCTATATATTTCCAAAACATGCCGTATTTAGCAGGAATTTGTTCTACACGCTGTTTTAATTGCAGTTTTTTCATTTCTTTTTCTATTTCTTGAATAGATTTATTGTATACAACGGAAAGTTCTTTTGATGCAACAAGCTTAAAGTATTTTAAAAAGCTTTCTAGGGATGGTGGCTCAGCCTTTTCTGGCACTACTTGCAGCATTTCCTCGATAATTTGAACATATATCTCATATGGATAATACCCCGTTATTTTAATTCCTTCTTCTTCGATGTTCTCATTAAAGAATACAAGCGTCGGACTTTCCGTTACTTCCATTTCGGAGGTAATTCTTAAATCACATTGAAAGGCTTTTGCAGCAGTTTCCGAATGAATATCTGCGACAAACTCTACGACGTCAAGCCCAACCTCTTTTGCGCATTTTTTTAGTACCTCAAATGTTGCAACATTTTGTTTTTCAAGAAAAAGCATTTCTTGAAGTTTTCTCAAAAAGCGCAAACCAGATTTTCTTCCTTGAAGTTCTGCAGCTTTAAGCGCGATAGAAGCTAGATATGGAGAGATGATTGGATTTTCGAGCCATACAGAACCATCACAGGACATGCCGGTTCTGCTGGCTGTTTTTTCCCATAATTCCGCGATAATGCTGTAATTTGCCCTTTTGCATGGATTCAGTGCATCCAATCTTCCACTTACAACATGCTTTAAAGAAAAATATCGGCCATATTCAATTTGCAGCTTTTTTATTATAGGTTCAAGGGCCCAGCATTCCGGACAGAGTGGATCAATAAATAGATAGATTTCAAGCGGTTTGCTGTCATGGCAATTGTCATAAGCTGTGTTCGGGTTGGATGTAGATAATTCTTTTTCTATCACGAGTAATCACCTTTTTTATTTTCATTTTCCACCGAATTAATCATGTGCTTTGCTGTTAAAGCAAGTCTTGAAAATAATCCTTCGCGGATAGAGGCATCCAGTTCTACTTCATTCATTGCATCATGCATACAGGATAGCCAGGCGTCTGCTCTTTTTTCCGTAATAGGGAAGGGCAAATGTCTAGCGCGCAGCATGGGATGGCCATGCTCTTGTGTGTAAAGAGAAGGTCCTCCTAAATATTGAGTAAGAAATTGCTTTTGTTTACGGGCAGTTTCTGTAAGATCTTCCGGAAAGATAGGAGCCAGATCGGGATGGCTTGCTACACGTTTATAAAAAGCGTCTACGAGTTTACTTAATGTGTTTTCACCAATCATTTCATAAGGTGTGGGCATTTTTTCAACCATCAAAAAACTCCTTTATTCATACAAGTAGTTACTAGTAATATTGATATTGCGACTGCAAGAATGGCAGTGAATTATTGCTGTATATTTTATATTTTAGCAATGGTGTTTTCTTTGTACAAATAAATAGCTTGTGGAGAACAGAATAAGTTTCTTCAATGATGTTATCATTCACTTGATGTTTGTCGTTATTCACCAGATTGTTGAGCCCCACCTAAAGGATGATGAGATTGCCAGGTGGGGAAATTTGGCTGAATCCGCTCTGGCACAGCCTGCAAATTGCCAGAGCAGATAAAGGCCTGGAGAATAAAAATTATGCAAAGTAGTGTGTACTCACTTTTTCAACATAATTTTGTGTTTCTTTGAAAGGGGGAATTCCTCCATATTTATCCACGTTTCCTGGGCCGGCATTATAGGCCGCCAATGCCATTTTGACATTGCCGTTATATTTATCAAGCATCTGGCTTAGATACTTTGTGCCTCCCATGATATTTTCTGTTGGGTTAAATGCGTTATTAACACCCAATGATTTGGCTGTGCTGGGCATAAGCTGCATAAGGCCAGACGCTCCAGCATAGCTTGTAGCATTTGGATTAAAGTTGGATTCAACTTTAATGACAGATTCAATAAGCTTTGCTGGCACATTATATTTGGCAGAGGCTTCTTGAATAATGTCCTGATAATCTGAAGCTGCAGCTGATGAATCAGTCAATTTAGTCAGACTTTTTGGAAGCAATGCCATACTATTTGCATTTGTGCTTGATAAAGCTGCGGAACCGAGCGTATTTTCTAAGATAGTATCTGCCGACATTGCTGCATCTGCCCCCATATTTCCAAGCAATTCCTGAAATAGGGAAGTCGTTGTGCTAGTTGTACGGTTTGTGTTTCCTAATGAAAAATTTTGCATTGCTTGCAGTTCCAAAAGGGTTTTTAGTTGGTCAATTTTCATGAACATCCTCCAATTAACGAAGATATGTTTGCAGCAGCTATTTGTTTTGCTGTGCGTATTTTTTATCATAGAAGCGCTGAACTTTATTTTTTGTTGGGCGCTTTAAAATTTGAAATTTTTGTAGGATTTGCTCGAAATCCGCTTGTCCTTTTTGTCGATTGGTCACTTCATATTCTAACTCAAAATCTTCTTCATTTAAATAAAAACTGTGGTCTAAAACAAGTAAACCATTTCCAATTTCTTTTTCGGCACGAATAGTGGTCAAGGAACCAAAGTATTGAATATCATGTGCTGGGATATCCATTTGTGCGAGCAGCTGAATGATTTGCTCATCTTTAATTACACCTGTCTTAAAGATGGTATCACTTTCTTGTGCGGTCAGAACTCTATTTGTTTCCAATAAACCATCTGGATGGGGCTGTTTTAATGTTAATTCATAAAAGTTTTGTTTTTTTCTTATTCTTAATGCAGCTTTATTTTTTTTTAGAAGAAAATTTTTGGTGTCAAAATAATGATTTTCTTGTTTGAATAAATCTTCATCTTTTATGCCAAAGTGGTTTTTTATTTGCAGATATTCTTCTTTCGTTAATAAATTTTTAAATTCTATTTCGATATTTTGCGACATGATTTTTAAATCCTTTCTTGTATAATGAATAATTCTTCTTGCGGCTTTTAGGGATGGGCTTTATGTCTCTTTATTATGGCGTGCTTTCCACCTGACTTCAATGTTTAGGAGAAATTAAATGGTTGTGGTAAAATAGGGCATAGTATGGAGGGTGAAAAATGAATAAAAAATTACAAATTACAAAAGCAGAAATGACTGAAAAAGAACTAATCTTAAGTGTGGACCATTCTACTTCATTTGATTATATAAAAGCAACTGGACAAATGCTGGTAGATTCTGATGATATAAGTTTCATTTACTTATTAGAAGCGGATAATCAATATGTTTATTTAGTGATCGGCAAGGAATATTGGAACAAAATAAAAGAATGCAAACAGTTGGAGCTTCCTGTTTCTCTAAGCAATGGCAGTGGAAAAATAGTATTAGAGCAATTTTTTGATGAATTGGATTATCTGATTCAAAATATAGAAGGAAATGGAAATTATGGAGAAGAAATGGAGAAGGCGGTAGAAGCTGTATTTATGCAAAAGTAACGCATATTCATAAACTGGAGAATCGTTTTTGCGGCTAAACAAACGCATAAAACAGTAATCTAGTGGAGCTTATGAAAATGGGGTGTTATACTATGAAAAATTGGGAGCAGTTTTTAGCCCCTTATAAACAAGCGGTTGATGAGCTAAAGGTAAAATTAAAAGGGATGCGAAGCCAGTTTAGCCAAGAGGATGAGCATTCTCCGATTGAATTTGTAACAGGACGGGTAAAGCCAATTGCAAGCATCTTAGACAAGGCAAATGTAAAGGGTATCCCCTTAGATAAATTAGAAACAGAGATGCAAGATATTGCAGGGCTGCGTATGATGTGTCCATTTGTTGACGATATTATAAGAGTAGTAGAATTGCTAAGAAAAAGAAACGACTTTGAAATAGTAGAAGAAAGAGATTATATTTTACATAAAAAGAAAAGTGGATACCGTTCTTATCATGTTGTTATTACATATCCTGTGCAAACCATAAAGGGAGAAAAAAGAATTTTAATGGAGATACAAATTCGCACACTTGCGATGAATTTTTGGGCAACTATTGAACATTCCCTTAATTATAAATATAAAGGGCAATTTCCTAAAGATATTCAAATGAGATTGCAAAGTGCAGCTGAAGCAGCATTTCGATTAGATGAAGAAATGTCTACCATTCGCGGAGAAATTCAAGAAGCGCAGGCAATTTTTAATAGAAAAAAGGAAACAAAAAAAGACTGAGTGCAATAAAAGCATTTGTTAGACAAAAATGACTGGCGAATGCCTTGAAAGCATTAATTATGCGAAGTGAATAATTAATAGGAAATACTAGTAAATGTTCTTGCTATTCGGCTTTTATGGGCAAGAATTCTCCCTCAAAACGCTGCTTCGTCCATTTTGGCAGAAGTTTTATTGTTCGTTGCATAGGGATAAAGTGAAACTTCAATCAGTGAGGGGGCCGTGTCCCCACTGATTGTTAGTTGAACCAATCGGGCTTTTACTCAGCAAGTTTCTACCCACCTAGATTTCTCGTTTCTTCTCATCATCTTGAAGTGGGGGGGCAAAAGCCCGTTAATGCCGGATAAAATCTTGAAAGAGGAGCTATAATACAATGAAATTTGCCATAACCTCAAAAGGGGATTCAAAATCAGATAAATTAATGGATTTAATCAAAGCCTATTTGCATGATTTTGAACTGGAATATAATGAGGAAGAGCCAGACATTGTGATATCTGTTGGCGGTGATGGAACTTTTTTATATGCATTTCACCGCTACAGCAGCCGTTTGGATAAAACAGCTTTTGTAGGCATGCATACTGGGCATTTAGGGTTTTATGCGGATTGGACGCCTGATGCGCTGGAAAAATTAGTGATTGCTATTGCAAAAACTTCCTATGAGCCAGTGGAGTATCCGCTTTTAGAAGTAGTTGTACAATATGAAGGAGAAGAAAGGGAGACAAGATATTTAGCATTAAATGAATCGACGGTCAAAAGTGCTGATGGAACTTTTGTGATGGACGTAGAAATACGAGGAGAACATTTTGAAAGGTTTCGCGGAGACGGCCTATGCATCTCTACGCCATCTGGCAGCACTGCCTACAATAAAGCATTAGGCGGCGCTATTGTTCATCCTGCCTTGGAAGCCATCCAATTAGCAGAAATGGCTTCCATTAATAATCGCGTTTTCCGGACAGTAGGATCGCCATTAATATTGCCTGCTCATCATAATTGCGTATTAAAGCCAGTAAATGGGCGGAAAATTCAAATTTCAGTTGATCATTTAACGCTTTTACAAAAAGAAGTGAAATCAATACAATATCGAGTTGCAGATGAGAAAATTCGTTTTGCTCGATATCGCTCCTTCCCTTTTTGGAAAAGAGTGCATGATTCATTTATTTCAGAGTAATGGCAAAGGATGAATAGAATTGTCAGTTTTTAAGCTAGAATGGACAGTTGGAAAAACAGAAGAAATGCTGCTGCGGGATTTTCTGAAAGAAAAGAACATTTCCAAAGCGGCTTTAACTGATATTAAGTTTAAAGGTGGAAAAATTCTGGTGAATAGCAGGGAGCAAAATGTTCGCTATTTGCTGAAAGAACATGATGATGTGACAATCTTTTTTCCGCCTGAAATACAAAGCAGCGGGTTGTTGACAGAGGAACTGCCCTTAAATATTTTGTATGAAGATGATTATCTGTTAGTCGTAAATAAAGAGTATGGAATGAGCACCATTCCTTCAAGAGAACATCCAAGAGGAAGTCTTGCGAATGGATTGGCAGGCTATTATAATAGCAAAAATCTTAAAGCTACTACCCATATTGTAACAAGATTGGATCGAGATACATCTGGGATTGTTCTTATTGCGAAGCATCGGCATATTCATCATTTATTAAGCCAGCAGCAAATGATGAAAACAATTAGCAGGCGTTATATTGCTTTTGCAGAAGGACAGTTTCAAAAATGGCAGGGAACAATTGCTGAGCCGATAGGCCGTTCGGACGACAGTATTATTAAAAGAGAAGTAAGAAAGGATGGGCAGACTGCTATTACCCATTTTTCTGTACAAGAAGTGCGGGATAATTTTACTGTGGTAGAACTATTCTTAGAAACCGGCAGAACTCATCAAATCAGGGTGCATTTATCAAGCATTGGCCATCCTTTATTAGGAGACGATCTATACGGCGGAAAAAGAACGCTTATTAACAGGCAAGCACTTCATTGTGCATCCCTTAAATTTATTCATCCCGTTACAGGGAGCGGCTGTTCTTTTTTTGCTCCTCTTCCAAAAGATATGCAAGAGTTATTATATGAAGAATAGTTAAGCCGCTTGGATTATACCCAAGCGGCTTATTTTATCACTATTTAACGAGCTTTTGACCCCATCTTAAGATGATGAGAAGAAACGAGAAATCTAGGTGGGGAGAAACTTGCTGAGTAAAGGTCCTATATAAAAGAACACAGACTAAGGGAACTACGTCCTGTGGCAACGTCTGTGAGACCTATATCCTATAGGTTTCAGGCTCCAATCAGTGGGGACGAAAGAAAAACTCCACTGATTGAAGTTTCACTATATTTAGGGAAAGGTTTTAAATTTTTCTTTTATAAAAGGCATGCTCGAAGGGACAGATATGGTTGTCAACTCTGGATAGCGGAGTGCGGTGAGTTTCCCCCCAAATACTGCTCCTGTATCAATATTAAAGGTATGATTTATTTTGCGGACCTCAGTCACTGGAGTATGCCCATAAACAATGCAAGCATTGCCATGATAATTTTTGGCCCAGTCTCTTCGAACAGGGGAACCGTCCTTGTGTGTCTCTCCTGTAATATCCCCATATAAAACAAATGTTTTTACTTTATTTGTATATTTTCCAATATAATCTTCGCGGATGCCTGCATGTGCAATAATTAATTGGCTATTGTCCAAAACATGGTATAATGGCGCATTTTCATATAGTTCGATAAACATTTGTTTTATTCTCTTGTGCTCCTTTTCTTGTAAGCCTTGCAGTTCTGCAACGGTTGTTTCTAGCCCATGCTTAATTTGCACTTTGTTTCCTAATAAATAACGGTAAAGCTTGTTGCAATGATTGCCAGGGACATAAAAGGCCAGATCTTTTTTAATTAGATTCCAAACCGTTTCTATTACGGCTAAAGAATGAGGGCCGCGATCTGTTAAATCCCCAACAAAAGCAAGTTTTCTTCCCTCAGGATGAAGAGGGAAGTTTTTCTGCCAGCCGTATCCCAATAATTCTGTCAGCTTCTGGAATTCAGTGAAGCAACCATGAATATCTCCTAAAATATCTAGTTTCATAAAATTCCTCCAAATTAGCCTGTCCAATAGGAAATATTGACTATTTTCTATTAGCAGAATGTCAAAAAGTTTTCCAGTGAAAAAATATAGAATAATTTCTTAGCTTGTAGGCAAAATCCAAAATGAAAACTTTCGCCTGAATTTCTATTTTATCCTTAACGGAGCAAAGAAACTCTTTATTTCAGAAAGTTTTGTATAAAAGCAGAAGAGGAGAAATAAAATGGTTTACTTATTAAAATAAGGGAAAAATATTCTAGTCTCCTAAAAAGAAGAGAAGCAATAAGCAGTTTATTCACGACAAATGCAGGATGATTTGTTACTATAAAAAACATATCAATTTTGAAAGGAGGAAAAAATATGCCTGAACAAGGAACTGTTCACATTAATCAATGGGAAGAACTGCTCCATTCCTTACAAAATGAATACTTAAGTGCATTTAGAAAAGTATTTTTAGATCTTCATCCATATGATCAAGCTTCATTTTTTAAGGAATTGGAGACAAAAGAAAAAGAAAAAGTCTTTTTCTATTTATCTTCACATGAAATGGCAGATGTATTTGAAAATCTCGAAATGGATAGCTGGGAATATCAAGAGTTATTAGCGGCCTTAATTCCGTCGTATGTGGCAGATATGTTAGCGTATATGCCTACAGATGATGCTGTCGATATACTAAATGCTTTAGAAAAAGACCAGGCAATTAGCTATTTGGCAATTATGGAAAAAAAGGCTGCAGACAATATTAAGGCTTTAATGGACTATGAGGAAGATACAGCTGGAAGCATTATGACGTTAGAGTACATCAGCATTTCGGCAGATCAAACAGTTGCGTCTGCTATGAAAATTTTAAAAAGAGAAGCGCCTGATGCTGAAACGATTTATTATATTTATGCCGTTGATAAGAACAGGCGTCTAGCAGGGGTTGTATCGCTGAGAAGTTTGATTGTGAGTAATGATGATGTGCTAATTGCTGATATTATGCAAGAGAGAATCTTAGCTGTTGGCGTAAGTGAAGATCAAGAGGATGTGGCCCGGAAAATGCGGGATTATGACTTTTTAGCATTGCCGGTTGTTGATTTTCAGAACAGGCTGCTTGGAATTATTACAGTGGATGATATTATTGATGTACTAGAGGAAGAAGCATCAGAGGATTATTCAAAATTTGCTGCCGTATCTAATATGGATTTCATTGACCAGCATCCTGTTGCTGCAGCAAAAAAAAGGCTGCCTTGGCTTATTGTCTTATTGTTTTTAGGGATGGTGACAGCAAGTCTTATTGGCAGATTTGAAGAAACGTTAAACAAAGTAGCCATATTAGCGGTTTTTATTCCTTTAATAGGCGGCATGGCTGGAAATACTGGAACACAGGCACTTGCTGTGGCAGTTAGAGGGCTTGCAACAGGAGATTTGAAAAAAGAGAATAAATGGAAAATGATTCAGCGTGAAGCAGGAACAGGAATTATTACTGGATTAGTATGTGGCGTACTTGTAGCCATCATCGTATGTATTTGGCAGCAAAATATTTATTTAGGAATGCTTGTGGGAATATCTATTTTAGGAACATTAATTGTAGCAACAATCGCGGGTGCTATTATCCCTATTGTAATGAATAAATTAAATATTGATCCAGCAGTGGCATCTGGCCCATTTATTACAACGATTAATGATATTATCAGCATTTTTATTTATTTTGGAATAGCTACATTATTTATGAGTTATCTAACAGGATAAAGAAAAAATTCAAAAATCCACTGATTGGTATTAGTGAGTTTTTCTCTTTGAGAGGAGAATGGACAAATAAAATCAAATTGAAAACAGAAGGAAGAAGGGGGAATGAGATATGCATGGTGCATCGGTCATTTCTTTAATGATAGTTATTATTGTGGCGCTGTTGACGCCGATTCTGCTTCACCGTTTAAAATTAAATGTGATCCCAGTGGTTGTGGCGGAGATATTGATGGGATTGATTATTGGAAAAAGTGGATTTAATTTTGTGAGTGAGGATATGTGGCTAGAAACATTATCCACTTTAGGCTTTATCTTTTTGATGTTTTTAAGTGGACTGGAGATTGATTTTTCGGCATTTTCCAATAAGAAGAAAAGAGAAAAGCTCCCAAATGGGCAATTAGAGCCAAATCCATTTAGAACATCCATTTTTATATTTATCAGCATTTTTATTCTTTCCGTGCTGCTTAGCTACGTATTAGTGTTGGCAGGTTTTGTAGAAAGCATCTTTTTGATGACAATCATCATTGCAACTATTTCTTTGGGAGTTGTTGTTCCGACTTTAAAAGAAGCTAATATTATGAAGTCGGCAATTGGCCAAATCATTCTTCTTGTGGCGGTTATTGCTGATTTGGTTACCATGATTCTATTAGCAATATTTGCCTCTATTCATGAGAGCGGGGGCAATACATGGCTGCTTCTTGTTTTATTTGCAGCAGGGGTTTTATTGTATGCGGCAGGAAGAAGGTTTAAAAACAATAAAATTATGGATTCTCTTTCAAGAGGAACCGTTCAAATTGGAACAAGAGCTGTTTTTGCCTTGATTATTTTTTTAGTGGCATTGTCAGAAAGCGTTGGAGCAGAGAATATTCTTGGAGCCTTTTTAGCTGGCGTGTTGGTATCCTTATTATCGCCAAACGAGGAATTGGTGCATCAATTAGATTCTTTTGGCTATGGCTTTTTAATTCCCATTTTCTTTGTGATGATTGGGGTGAAAATGGATATCTGGTCGCTGTTTACAGATCCTAAGCTGTTGCTGTTTATTCCTCTGCTTTTAGTGGCATTATTGGCAAGCAAGCTAATTCCAGTGCTGTATTTAAAAAAATGGTATGACATGAAAACGATAGTTTCTTCAGGATTTCTTTTGACTTCCACATTATCATTAGTGATTGCAGCTGCGACTATTGGAGAAAGAATGAATATTATTACAGAGCAGATGAGCGGCATTTTTATTTTAGTTGCCATTATTTCTTGCATAATTACACCAATTGTATTTAAAAAGCTGTTCCCAAAGGAATCTGCAGGGGAAAAGGTCATTCATGTTTCAATCATTGGAGTCAATCAAGTAACAATGCAGGTATACCAAGATTTAAAGTCTTCGCTATATCAGGTTGCCTTTTATCATAAAAAGCAGGAAAAGCAGGATTTTACTATTGCTGATTCTCTTTTTGAAGTGAATGAACTAGAACATTATTCGACGGAAGTGTTAGAACAAACGGATATTTTTGCATCAGATATTGTCATTATTTCTACTGGAGATATGGTAAAAAATGCAGAGATGGCTCTATTGTTTAAAGAAGCTGGGATAGAGCGAGTCATTTGCCGTGTAGAAGATGTCGAGAAGGAAGAAGCACTAAGAAGGGATGGAATCGAAGTATTCTCGATGCTGACATCTACGAAAACCTTGTTGAGTGCATTAATTCAATCTCCAAGCATCTTTTCTTTATTGGGGAACAACGAAACTGCATTGCATGAAATTACGCTGAAGAATAGAGAATTTGAAGGCATATCATTAAGAACCTTTCCTTTTACAGGGGATGTCATTTTTGTTCGTATTTTCCGGGGCAGTGATAATGTGGTTCCACATGGAGATACAGAATTGCATCTCAATGATCATTTAATTGTTACAGGATCAGAAGAGTATGTAAGGGAGTTAAAAAATAAGCTGGAATTTTGCCGCTAAAAAAAGCAAATTCCAATCTAGTTAAATTGGACTTTGTCCCTAAATGGTTACCATTTTTCAGTTGGAAAATCAAATAGGAAAAATAAGTAAATGGCCTATATAACAAAGCTTTTCTTTTTTATTTGTTTGTAGTAAAATTAGTACTAGGTACTAATAACTTGTAATAGTATATAGGAGGAAACAAAATGACTCTTTCGTTAAAAGGCAAAACCTTTGTTGTAATGGGTGTTGCTAATAAAAGAAGTATTGCATGGGGGATTGCTACTTCCCTAAATAAAGCTGGTGCACGATTGATTTTTACGTATGCGGGAGAAAGATTAGAAAAAAGTGTTCGCGATCTTGTCGCAACATTAGATACACAAGACAGCATTATTCTCCCTTGTGATGTAACAAATGATGCAGAAATAGCAACTTGCTTTCAAGCTATTCAAAAAGAAGTTGGCGTTATCCATGGGGTTGCTCATTGCATCGCTTTTGCCAATAAAGAAGAATTGCAAGGCGATTATATGAATACAACAAGAGAAGGTTTCTTATTAGCGCATAACATCAGTTCTTATTCGCTAACAGCGGTAGCAAAAGAAGCGAAAGGATTAATGACAGAAGGCGGAAGCATTGTTACACTAACATATCTTGGCGGTGAGCGTGCAATCAGAAACTATAATGTAATGGGTGTTGCGAAAGCTTCATTGGATGCAAGTGTCCGTTATTTGGCATCTGATTTAGGAAAAGAGGGCATTCGCGTAAATTCTATTTCAGCAGGTCCGATTCGCACCCTTTCTGCCAAAGGAATTAGTGACTTTAATTCTATCCTGAAAGAAATTGAAGAGCGCTCTCCACTAAGAAGAACTACTACTCCGGAAGAGGTTGGAGATACAGCAGTATTTTTATTCAGTGATATGGCAAGAGGAATTACTGGGGAAAACATTCATGTAGATTCTGGATACCATATTATCTCATAAGATAAATATGCATTTACGAACGTTATTTTTCTATTTAGAAAAATAACGTTTTTTTATAGGAAAAGAAATAAGGAAGCCTCCTTTTTAATAAAATGAAGCAAAGGCACTTGTTAACTTATTGCGTAATTTATGCATACATTAAGAGAAACAAGAATAAAGAAAAGCAAGTGCTTTTTAGGAGGTGAAAAAAATGCCTAAGAAGAAAATAAAGGGTGAAAATTCCCGTGTATTTGTGCAAAAGCCAAGTCCATCTATTTTAAATAATACAATGCAAACAACTTTTTCTTCTAAAAAATATAAAGAAGAAAAACAAAAAGCGATATTAGAAGCGAAAAAAAGAGAAGAGCAGTTGCAGCAATCAGAAACAAAACAAAAGGCCAAGGAAGAAGAAAGTCTCCTGCAAAATAAAAACATAACAAATAGCAGTCCTGCAGATGTGCAAAAACAAATTATTGATTATCATGAATCACAAGACAAACAGGAGAAGCAACAACAAAAGCCATCTGCATTTAGAAGGCTAAAAAGCTTTAAAGAAATGTCCATTGATGAAAAACTTATCTATTTGTTGAATTTCCCTAAACAGCTTCCGCCTGTACCGTGTGTCATTATTACGGAAAGTCAGAATGCAAGGGGATTTGTCATTGGCAAGGATGACCATTCCGTTCAATTAAAGCTAATGAATGAATCTGTGATGAAAATAGCTTTAAAAAGCATTCAGGAAGTAAAAATGATTGGCTTATAATAAAGTTTATCACTATTTAGCAGGCTTTCGGCCCTCACCCAAGGGATATGGAGAGAAAACGAGAAATCTCTAGGCGGGGAGAAGCTTGCTGAGTAAAACCCTGATGAAGTTTGCCTTTATTTGTTTAACCTCTTCTAATGAATTAGGAAGAGGTTTTTTACTGGCATGTGAATTTTAAACACGTATTAACGGGCAGTAATGCCCTCACTTAAGGGGGAATGAGAGAAAATGAGAAATCTTAGGTGGGAAAAACTTGCTTAGCAAAAGCCTGATTGAAATTTCACTTTATGAAGAATCGATTGCAAAGAATGTCTTTAACATGAAGGGAGAAAGAATTGCATAAAATGGGAGAGGGATAGAGCTAGTTTATAAGCTTAGAATAATGCCTAAACATATAAGGGGGCTGCAAAATAAAATAACCAGCCGAAATCGACTGGTTTTATAAGGTAAAAAGGATAACACCGTTTAATTATTAGTCGCAAATATCTAAGTCTACGTCAGCGATGCATTGCACTGCACAGAAGCACTTTAAATCAACTGTGATACAGTCACTTGTGCGGCGGAATCCATCTAATTCGCAAATTTTTCCTAAATCGATGCCCTTATGGCCAACGATATCAAGTGTTTCTCTGCCTTCATGTGTTCTTTTTACAGGAGCAAGAACTCTTAATACTGCACAGCAGTTGTCAAATACTTCTTCTACACGGAAGAAAATAGATACACATGCGCAGTCGTCTCCTCTAAAGAAAGCATGGAATGGTGAACCGTCAGCAGTTTTTAAAGTAAATACGCGAGTATCTGCTTTATGGCGTTTTGTCGGAGAGACAAGGGAGCCTAGTGGTTCAGAGAAACAATTTGTTTCACACTCGCAATTATCTTCTGCATTATCTTGAATATCTTTAATGGCGCGAACCACTTCACAGACACAGCTGGATGTACCTAAAACATCATCTTTTTTTCCACAACCCATAATTTATTTCCTCCTTATTTGTTTCTTTCTTTTTCTTTTTCGATACTACACTACTAACATATTGCTAAAGGGGCTTATGGGTTACGGACAAACGCCTTTTTTCGTGAAATTTGGGCATTTTCCCTAAGATTTTATTCATTGCATGAAGGAAGGGAAGAGCAGGTGGATATTAGTTTAATGGATTTTATATTGCTTGCATTGGCAAGTTTTCGAATCACAAGATTATTGGTTTACGACAGAATTACTGAATTTATTCGCAGATTGGTGCTAGAGGAAATAACAGAAAAAAACGAAATGGGGGAAGATACAGTATATTATGTGCCGAGATCAGGCAAGGTTAGAGGATTTTTAGGGGAATTAATTAGCTGCTATTGGTGTACAGGGGTATGGTCGTCTCTTTTTTTGATTGGATTATACTATTTATTTCCTGCCATTTATGGACCATTTGTATTAGTTTTTGCTATCGCAGGAGCAGCAGCCTTTATAGAAGCTGTATTGCAAAAATTAGTTTTTACAGAATAGAAAAGGAAAATTAGTAAAGTAGGCAAGATGTTTACACAGGCATATTTATTAGAACATAGTATAAGAGTAGTAATTATTACTACTATGGAGGGATAGGCGTGTTTAATAAAAAAACAGAAAAACTAGAAGAGACAGCGAAGAAAATGCCAGCAAAAAAAAAGAAAATAAAAAAATCTGGCTGTGGCTGCGGAAAAAAAACATCTAAATAATTTGTTTGGACAACATAAAATCAAAAAAAGAATTCCTTCTGATCAAGAAGGGATTCTTTTTTTGATTTGTTAGAGAAAACGGCAGAAAGATTGTTTACAAAAATTGGCTTGCAGAAAATGATGGGGAGTTTTCATAAAAGGGAGATAAGTAGAAGAAAATAAAAAGACTAAATAAATACTATTACATACATGGGAAGGGATAATATGAAAAGCAAACAAAAAATAGTCTATTTCCTTTTTATATTAAGTTTTCTGCTTGCTGGCTGTGAAAAGGACTATTCGAGCGTAAGCAGATGGGCATTGCTTAAAACGGTAGATCCAAAACCAATTGCAATTGGAGATAAGGAAAATGGTGCAGATCAACAAGCAGTGGAAGAAATAAAAAAGGAAACAAGCGAAACAGACGGCATATATGATGTGGCAGTTGTAAAAGGAGCCAAAGATATCATCGTTGCTTATAAAGTAGAGCATATGCATCGTTTTAAGATGAAAAGTATTGAAAAGGAATTAAAAGATAAATTAAAAAAGAATTTTCCAGATGAGCAATTTACAGTATCCAGTGATTTTAAAATTTTTTTAGAAACGGTACGGCTATATGATCGTATAGAGCATAATCAGTATTCGGAAAAAGAAGCAAATAAAAGAGTGAAACAAATTATTGCCTTAAAGAAAGAATTAACATAAGGAGGGACAAAAGTGGCTAATAAAAAAAACAAACAAAAAACACCTCAACAACAGCAATATGAGCAATTAGAAAAAAAGTTTGAAACGAAACGACCAGTTTTAAAAAATTGTATAAAGGCATTTTTTGTCGGCGGTCTTATTTGTACAATCGGTCAGGTTATTTCTTATTTTTATATTTACTTTTTCCATTTCACAGAGCAAACATCTGGAAATCCTACGAGTGCGACAGTTATCTTTTTTTCCATGCTATTAACTGGATTCGGCATATATGATCGACTTGGCCAATTCGCTGGAGCAGGAAGCGCGGTCCCTGTATCTGGTTTTGGAAACAGCATTATTTCAGCGGCAATCGAACATCGTACAGAAGGGTTTGTTCTTGGCGTAGGCGGGAATATTTTTAAGCTGGCAGGATCGGTTATTTTATTTGGTGTATTTTCAGCCTTTGTAGTGGCACTGGTTAAAACCATTATTATGGAATTGGGGGGATTATAAAGTGCTGAAAGGAAAACAATCATGGCTTTTTCCTAATCATCCAGTAATCTTATCAACAGGAGTGTCTGGCGGTCCATTTGAAGCAAACGGCTATTTGGCTCATGATTTTGACATTCTTCATGATGATTTGTGGATGGGAAAGGATTCTTATGAACAAGCCCATCGACTATTATTAGAGGAAGCAGCTCAAACTGCATTGCAGAAAAGCGAAGTGAAGCCAGAGGATATACAATTTTTTATAGCAGGCGATTTAATCAATCAAATTACACCAACAAGTTTTGCAGCAAGAGATTTAAAAATACCTTATTTTGGTTTGTTCGGTGCATGCTCTACTTCGATGGAGGGACTGGCTTTAGCTTCTTTTCTCATCAATTATCAAGGAGCAACCAAAATTTTAACAGGTGCTTCTAGTCATAACGCTGCAGTGGAGAAGCAGTTTCGCTATCCGACAGAATATGGAGGGCAAAAACCGCCGACTGCACAATGGACTGTAACAGGGGCAGGTGTTGCATTAGTGGCAGCGAATAATAATCAGCCTAATCTTCCATATACGACATCTGCAACTATCGGCAAGGTTATGGATATGGGCATTTCCGATCCATTTAATATGGGTGGGGCAATGGCTCCTGCTGCTGCTGATACTATTTCAGCACATTTTAATGATTTAGGAAGAGATGCTTCTTATTATGACTTAATTATTACAGGAGATTTAGGGAAAATAGGCCGTGAAACAGCCATTGCTTTGCTTACAAACAATGGATGGGACATTAACCCAGATAAATTTAAAGATTGTGGACTTCTTCTTTATAAAGAGAATCAGCCTGTCCAGTCAGGTGGAAGCGGTGCTGGCTGCTCTGCAACTGTATTATATGGTCATTTATTAAATGAAATGAAAAAAGGAAAATATAAAAAGATATTGCTTGTGGCAACAGGAGCTTTATTGTCTCCGTTAACAGTGCAGCAAAAGGAAACAATTCCGTGCATAGCTCATGCAGTCTCAATTGAAATAAACGGCGGCTAAGGATGCAGATACTTGCGGTATTTTATTAAAGACAAAGGAGGAATGGATATGCTCCCAATGTTTTTTTGGGCTTTTGTTATCGGTGGAATTATTTGCGTGATTGGACAGCTGATGTTTGATGTTGCGAAGCTGACTCCTGCTCATACATTGTCTACTTTAGTTGTTGCAGGAGCAATTTTGGATGGTTTTGGCTTATACGAACCCTTTGCAGATTTTGCTGGGGCTGGTGCAACTATTCCCATTACAAGCTTTGGAAATGCCCTTGTGCACGGTGCGATGCAGGAAGCGGAAACACATGGATTAGTCGGTGTTTTAACAGGAATGTTTGAGGTGACGAGTTCAGGCATTTCAGCAGCGATTGTATTTGGTTTTATCGGTGCATTGCTGTTTAAACCTAAAGGATAATCATTTATTTTAGGAGATTTTATTCCATGTCTGAAATGATCCATACCATTATAAGAGTCCTTTTAATTATTATCAGTCTATTTTTTATTACAAAGCTTCTTGGAAAAAAACAATTGTCGAAATTGTCCTTTTTTGAATATATTGTAGGAATTACGGTTGGCGATATTGCTGGCAGCATTTCGATGGATTCAGCGCTCAATATAAAAGAAGGCATTATTTCCATTATCATATGGACGTCTATTCCGTTGATCATCAGCTTTTTTTCCTTGCGAAGCAAAAGATTCCGTGACTTTGTGGAAGGGACGCCGACAATTTTTATTAAAGATGGCAATGTGATTGAAGAACATTTGCGGAAAGAGAAATACAGTTTAGATGAATTATTAGAGCAGCTCCGCACGAAAAGCATTTTCCGAGTGGAAGATATTGAATTTGCTACACTTGAAGCAAATGGAGAGCTAAGTGTACTTCTTAAAAAGTCAAAGCAGCCCCTTTTAGTGGAAGACATGATAGATTCTCCTGCCGTTGAAAAAGAAGTGTACTCTATTATAATGGATGGGAAATTAAATGATAAGGCGATGAATAAATGCAACTTAAGCAAAAAATGGGTCGAAAGTGCGCTGCGCAAAAGAGATCTGCGACTGGAAGAAGTGTTTCTTGCACAAGTAGATCATAATGGAACCATAACTTTTGACTTTTATGATGAAGCTAAAAAGGAACCAAGGGCATAGACAATCGTACATTCTCTTCACGAATGGTAGCTTGCCTACACAATGTAGGAGATAAGCCATATGCTATTAAGGAAAACGGCATAAGCGAGGTGAAGAGAAAATGTGTTACGGCGGATATGGTTATGGTGGTAACGGCGGCGGATATGGCAATTCTTCTTTTGTGCTAATCGTAGTTTTATTTATCCTATTAGTTATTGTAGGTGCTAGCTTTTACAACTAATAAAATGATATGTTTTAATCCACGGAGAAAATTTTTCTTCGTGGTTTTTCTTATTATGAATTTTTTATTGTCTATAGGGTCATAGTGCATTTTTTGATTTCTGCTCACCTTTTTTCTTAAACTTCATACTATGTAAAGTAGCTTAAGAAGGAGGAATATAATAATATGAACAATAACTTCTTTAAAAATATAGAGTCAAAAACTGGTGTGAACATGAAGGATATTTTTGAACTGGCTAATTCTCTGCAGCATGCTAATTTTAAAGATGAAAAAACGGTAAGAGGGGTTATTCGCAAAGTCTCTCAAATTGCTGGAAAATCAGTGCCGAAAGAAACGGAAGATAAAATCGTTAAATCTATTGTGACAGATGGCAAACAATTAGATTTTAATACATTATCTAAAATGATTAATAAGAAATAATGGGACAGCTTTTAAGACTGAAGAGAAAAATGGGTCACTCTAGAAAAGAGAACCCATTTTTATTTTATCCCTATTTAACGGGCAGCCGCTTAAGAAGTGATGAGAGAAAAGGAGAAATTTAGGGGGGAAGAGAAGCTTGCCCTTAAAAAGCCTGCTTGGTTCAAGCAGCAATCAGTGGGGATGTGGAAAATCCCCATTAATTGAAGTTTCACTTTATAAACAATTTAAGAAGCGAGACATTTTTGCTTTTTTTCCTTTATTTTGCATAGGAACAGAAATAAACAGTTCTTCTTGTGCTCTGGTCATGGCAACATAAAGCAGTCGCCGTTCTTCTTCAAGTGGAGCAGAGTCATTATTTCGCTGGGCCTCTAATGCATAATCATGGGGAAGAGAACCATCCACTGCTCCTAAAATATAAACTGTTTTATATTCTAGACCCTTTGCCCGGTGTATTGTGCTTAATGTAACAGCATCATCTGTATGCATATATTGCTTTTTCATTTCTGTGTTCATTGCCATCATATGATCTGTATGTGCAATAAAATCCATGATGGAAGTGAATTTTTTAGCAACTACTTTTAAATCGCGAATGTCATCAGAGCCTTTATCCCATTGGTTTCCTTCATTTCCCCGCTTTTTAATAAACTCTTGAAAACCTAATTCCTTTTCAATAATAGAGATGGCATCAAGCGGCTGCTTGTGCTTTAAAGAAGCAAGCAAACCAGGAATTTTTTTAAGGCGTGTTTCTTGAAAAGCAAAACCTGTTTTTACCTTTGCCAGCGCTTCTAATAGATTGCAATCTTCTAATATGCTAGCAGCCTTGATATCTTGAAGAATCGATTTTTTCAAGAACAGCGACGGAAAAATATCCTTTATCGCCTCTCCATGATCGGGCTGAAGAATCAGCTTTAAGTATCCAAGCATGCTTTTGACAATAAATCGACTGTAAAAGGAGCCAGTATCAGCTTCTAATTTAAAGGGCAAGCTAGACGTAGACAGCCGTTCAAAAATAGCGCGGCTGCTTGTATTCGTGCGATAAAGAATGGCAAAGTCCTTTGGCTTGTACCCTTGACTAATTTTCTCTAGCATATCTGTGACAATCATCGTCGCCTCTTCTTCCTCATCGTAAGGATAAAAAAGAAAAGGAGCCTCTCCTTTAAAAGCAGCGAGCATTTTTTTTATGCGCCTGTTTTTATTTTTGCTGACCACTGCGTTTGCGGTTGCAACAATTTCGTGTGCCGAGCGATAATTATGATCTAAAACAATGATTCTTGCATGCGGAAAATCTTTTTCAAAATCAAGCAGGTATTTGGGATCACTGCCGCGAAATGCATAGATAGATTGATCATCATCGCCAACCGCATAAACACTCTCTGCCTGAGCCGCAATCAGTTTTACCCATTCATATTGAACTTTATTAATATCCTGAAACTCATCTAATAAAATATGCTGGAAACGATTTTGATAGATTTCTAATATAGAAGGGTTCTCTAAAAAATAATAATAGCCGCCAAGAAGCATATCATCAAAATCATAAAGATTGCGTTCATGCTTTTTCTCTTCATACCATTTATATAAATGAAGTACATTTTCTTCCCAATCACTTGATGCAGTAATATTATTTGGAAAAAGCATGGAATTTTTCCAGGCGCCGATTTGCTGTATTGCCGCATCATAAGGGAATTCTTTGGTATCGAGCTTTAATTGCTGATTAGCTTCTTTTAACAAAGCTTCTTTTTGCCAATCTTTGCTCATCAAATTTTGCCGCTTCCATTTATCTGGTTCATGAAATAGTAAAATCTGATAAAGAATACGGTGAAAAGTGCCTGTCACGATTTTATTGACAATTAAACGAGACATATTTGGATATTTCAGCAAGCGCTCCTTTAATTCTGCAGCTGCCTTATTTGTAAAAGTAACAAGCATAATAGAGGATGGATTTGCCTGCTTTTCTTGAATTAAAAAAGCCGCTCTTGTCGTTAATACACGAGTTTTGCCGCTGCCTGCTCCTGCAACAACCAATGCATGCCCATCATTTAATGCAACAGCGCTTGCTTGAGAAGAATCTAAAGCTATCCCTGACTTAAAGAGCGTATGAAGATAGCTTTCCTCAAAAGAAGGATGAACTGCAGGCAAGTGAAATGGAACCTTGATAGTTATTTGTTTGGTGCTTTTATAGTCATTCTTAGCTGATTCAGTGGCGATGGCTCGCGATTTAGGAATTCTAAATCCATTTTTTTCTTCATACTCTATTGCTGTTGCGGCCTCATTTTTAGCATAAGCAGTATCTTCCTTGCAATCAGCTTTTTGGGAATGATGATAAAAATGAGGAGTATCCTTCATTCCTAAATATAGTTTTACTGGTTCTCCACAAGCAGTGCATGCCAGCAGGCCTTTTTTTCCATCTTCATATATTTTTTGCAGATTTTCTCTATTAATAGAATATAAATGAATGAATGTATTTATATAAAAAGCAGATAACATATCTAACCTCAAATCTATTGTTTTTATAACGAAAACATAAGGAATACATTCTATCATAACAAAATCAGGGAAGAGAAGAAAGACAATGAAATGTTTAAACCTATTCCTATAGTGGAAAATATTAATACACAGTTAACCCTATAAAAAGGTGGATAACCTATATATTAAGAGGTGAAAGAGGATGGGGTATATTCTTCCAGTTAATAATTATCAATATGAACAGTACACATTACGCGACATTGGTAAAAAAAACAATCCATATAAACAACGGGAGGTTTTTCGCCTGTTTCCTATTAAAGATTCCTTAGAAGGCAGGCTTGAAGCCCCAATAAAAGAGGAGTATTCTCAAAATATGGAAGTAAGAGAGAAGGAAGCTCCAACGAAAAATAAAAAAGTACAGCAGCTTATTTCCAAAGCAACAGGAAAAGGAAGCTATATTGATTTATTTATTTAAACAGACGAAATAGGAGTTCCCCTTTTTATGAAGGAACTCCTAAGAACATGAAAATGGCTATTTAATACTTTTGAATATATAATGGCATATTTTCCTGCCATTCAGCATAAAGCACATCTTTATGTGAAGCTATTCCTAAACGCTTTAACTCTTGATTTAATTTTTCCATATCATAATTCACAAGAGGCAAATTCTCCTTGATAATTTCTCCATCCATTATCACACTGATCGGCAAGGCGGTATGCTGCAATGGAAGGTTTAAATCTTGTTTTGTAGGGGTTGAGAACATTTGTTTTTTCATAGCGCTAATTGTGCCATCTGTTTCTAAAATGGCATAATAGCATTCGCTGATTGAAAAGATATCTTTCGCGCGCAAAAGATGCTGCAATTGATTCAAGTCTAAGTGATTTTTTTTTATTTCATTATAGTCGATTTTTCCCCTGTTGATAATAATGGATGGCTTCCCTTCAAAAAGAGCACGGGATGCGCGGAATTTTTGTGTTAAAAACTCTGTTAAATAAATAAGAAATCCCCATATGCCCACAGCAGACAAAATTTCGGGAATGCCTATTTTATCATCATATAAAGCATTTCCGACGAGCTCCCCAAGAACCAATACTGATACAAAATCAAACGTAGTTATTTGTGTAATTTCTGTTTTTCCCAATATTTTGGTCAAAAACAGCAAAGCAATAAAACCAATTAACAGTTCAATAAAAATATGAAAAAAGTTCAGGCAAAATCTCCTCCTTCTCTATCATTGTAGGCAAATTGCAAGAATTTAAACGAAAAAAGACAGACTTTCCTATTTGAAAAAACGTTAGAGAGGAAAATAGCGAGGGCTAATTCAGCTGTCCAATTGATAAAAGAAGTAAAGAGCGATAAAAGGTGAATTTTTTAAAAAGAAAGAGCTGACCAAGCAAAAAATAATATGCCGGGCAGCTCTTTTTAGTATCCTATTTATCACTATTTAATGAGCAGTAATACCCCACCTAAGGGATTATGAGAATCTAGGCCGGGAGAAACTTGCTGAGTAAAAGTCTGATTGGTTCAATTAACGATAAGTGGGAGCTGGTAAAACCTCCCCCACTTATTGAAGTTTCGCTTTATGCTGCAATATTTTTATCATTGTTTTGTGTGGGATGCCGGCATCTAAAAATTCTTCTGATACAGCCTTATATCCAAGCTTTTCATAAAAAGGGATAGCGTGTGTTTGCGCATTTAGTTTCAGTGAAGACGCTTGATGCGAAAGAGCATAGACCTCAATAGCATTCATTAATTTTTTTCCGGCCCCGCCTTTGCGGCTATTTTTAAGAATACAAATTCTTTCCACTTTTCCGTAACTGTCCACGAGCCGATAGCGCCCAGCTCCAATAGCTTTGTTTTGATCATATAGGACAAAATGCACACTGTCTTTATCAAATTGGTCGATTTCTTCTTCCAGTGGAACATTTTGCTCCTGTACAAAAACAATGCGGCGAATAGAATAGGCATCTTCCTTTTCTTTAGCTGTTTGTGCTACAATTACATTCACTTTTTCACATATCCTTTCCTAAACGAAATGTTTCAAAAACAGTCCAAGAGCCATTTTCTAATTCATATAATAAATGAAAACGGTCGGCTGTTTCTTCATAATCAAATCTTCGCATACGCAAGCTGCTGTACATATCCAAATGCTGATCATGAGTCAGCTCTTGGCCAAGTGTGATATGAGGGACAAAAGCATGTGTTGGCTTTTCTAAATGAAGAGTACTAAAAAGCTCTGTATGTAAATCTGCTAAATCAGTGTTAGGTTCCACCTTTAAATAAACAACATTATTTACAGGCTGAAAGCTGCTTATTTTTTTTATCTTTAGAGAAATGGACTGAAAATGGCTCGCTACCTTTTCAAGTTTTTTACTGATTTCTTTTATTTCTTCATTACTGGCTTCAAAATCACTTACAAGTGTAATATGTGGGGGAATTAAGGCATACTTAGGATCAAAGCGTTTTCTTAAAGAGTTGGCTAAATCTTGCAACTCCTTTTTGGGAAAAATAGCAATACCGTATTTCATATTCATAACCTCCATTTTTTTGATGAAGCGTAAAGATTTAGGTAAAGACAAGATAACTTCTACCATTATAATAGGCCATGCTGTTATGTAAGATATTATAACAAAATAATGAAAATTTAGTTTAATATTTATATCATTTTTATCGTGAAAATATAAAAATGGAGAATGAATTTATGCATACATCACTTCTAGCATCTTTTTAATATATGGCTGCCAATATTTCCATGTATGATCTCCATTAAACTCTTCGTACAAATAATCTGCATTTGTGCTGGCTAAATAATCAGCAAGCTTTTGATTAGGAGTTAAAAAATCCTCAATTGTCTGCGCCGTTGTTTTTACAGCTGTTTCTTTTATTCCAATAATATGGAATATTTCAAGCAGATGAAAATGTTCAAAATGGCGGACCCTTTCGAGAATTTCCTTATTCACTAGCGGCGACTGCAGCATCAGCTTTCCAAATGTATGGGGATATTGCAGAGCAGCCATAAGAGATACAGTTGCACCTAATGAATCTCCGATTAATCCTCTTCCAAGTCCCATGGCCAATGTTGGAAATTTTTCATCTATATATGGAACAAGTTCATGTGCCAAAAAGCGGATATATGCTTTATTTTGGCTGCCTTCTGGGTGATATTTATCCCGTCTATCCTGAACACTTTTATATGGAATACCCACAATAATAGTATTTTCCATCTTATTGGCCGTATGCAATTCATCTGCAGCTCTTCCAATTCGGCCAAACTGAAAATAGTCTTTCCCGTCTTGGGCAAAAAGTACATTGTATTTATACAATGGGGAATAGGCGGGAGGAAGATACACAAGCAATTGTACGTCTTCTTTTAATTCTTTGCTTTTAAACAGAATTTCTTGAATAGTGCCTTTTGAAGTGTCCATAAAGGTCTCCTTTTGTATGGTTTGTTTTTTAGTTTAACATAAAGGCTCACGTAGAAGCTAAGAGTTGACTTAACTGTATATATGCTGATCTTTCTTAATGGAGGGAAATTTTATAGATACTATATATTGTGTATATTTTATGAAAGGTGAACGATATATAGTATTTGAATTTTTATTTTCCTTTATAATGTCATTGAGCATAAATTTCGGAGGGATAGAAATTGACGATTGATACTGAACTTATGAAGGAATTTGAAGAAATTATGAAGAACGATAACCTTGATTATATACAGGAAAATGCCAATATAGATGGACTTTCTCCAATGGGGCATATGATGCATTTTGCATCTTCTTCGTCTAGGCATTATACAATTGAAAACCTTCTTACAGAGGAAGCAAAACAAGCCTATAAAGAGGGATATATACATATACATGATCTTGATTTTTACTCTTCTGGGACAACTACTTGCTGTCAGATTCCTTTGGGAAAGCTATTAGAGGGCGGCTTTAATACGGGGCATGGCTATATGCGAGAGCCGAATAGCATTATGAGTGCAATGGCGCTGACATCCATCATTTTGCAGGCAAATCAAAATCAGCAGCATGGGGGACAAGCGATTCCTATGCTGGATTATGACTTGGCCCCATATATAAAAAGGACCTACGAAAAACATCGAATGCATTTGCAAAATTTTATAGAGAAAAAAGAGCAGCTGGAAAAACAAGCATGGGACTGGACAAAAAGAGATGCATTTCAGGCATGTGAGGCTTTTGTCCATAATTGCAACAGCATGAATTCTCGGGGCGGCGGCCAAACTCCTTTTGTATCTGTTAATTTAGGAACGGATACTTCAAAAGAAGGTGCTTTAGTTACAAGATGCTTATTAGAGGCTGTGCAGGCGGGCTTAGGAAAAGGCGAGACGCCAATCTTTCCAATTGTTGTATTTAAAGTGAAAGAAGGAATTAATTATGCGCCGGAAGATCCAAATTATGATTTATTTGAGCTTGCTTTAGAAACAACAAGCAAAAGACTATTTCCTAATTTTGTTTTTCAAGATGCGCCATTTAATGCCAAATATTATGATGGCACTCCACAGTCAGAGGCAGCTGCGATGGGATGCAGAACAAGAGTAATGGGAAATATTCATGGCCAAGAACAAGCAGTAGGAAGAGGGAATTTATCTTTCACAAGCATTAATTTGCCTTTAGTGGCATTAGAAGCAGGGTCTATTGAACAATTTTTCGTGGATCTGCAAAAATATTGTCAAATTGCTGTTAGACAGTTATGGGAGCGCTATAGATATCAAGGAGCAAAAAAGGCAGCAAATTTTAAATTCCTTTATACACAAGGAGTATGGAAAAATGGCGAAAAGTTAAAGCTTGATGATTATTTGGCAGAAACGTTAAAACAAGGTACCTTATCCCTTGGATTTGTCGGTTTGGCAGAGTGTTTGGTGGTTTTATTAGGCGCCCATCATGGAGAAAGCGCCGAGGCCTATAAGCTGAGTGTTCAAATAGTGACAAAGATGAAGGCTTTTGTTGAACAAGCCAAAATGGACTATAATTTGAATTATTCTTTGATAGCAACACCTGCAGAATCATTTGCGGGCAAAGCGCTGCGAATCACTAAAAAGAAGTTTGGCTGTATAAAAGGAGTCACTGATCGAGAGTATTTTACAAACAGCTTTCATATTCCTGTCTATTGCCAAATTAGGGCACTGGAGAAAATAAAAAAAGAAGCGCCGTTTCATGAACTAACAGATGGAGGCCATATTACTTATGTAGAGTTGGATGGCGATGCAAGCAAAAATATTGAAGCAATAAAAACGATTGTTTGTGCAATGAAGGAAGCGGGCATTGGGTATGGAAGCATCAACCATCCTGTAGATAGATGCAAAACTTGCGGATATTCTGGCATCATTAATAATGATTGTCCAAGCTGCGGAGAAAAAAATCAGCATAATATTGAACGGATCCGCCGAATAACTGGCTATCTTGTTGGATCGCTGGATAAATGGAATACGGCAAAGCGGGCAGAAGAGAGAGAACGGGTGAAACATCAGTGAAAGTAATTACGATTATTCATGATAGTATCGTAGATGGTCCAGGTCTAAGAAGCACGGTTTTTTTTGCAGGCTGCCCTCATCACTGTGTTGGCTGCCATAATCCAAAAAGCTGGGATGAAAGCTTTGGTGCAAGCCGCTCCATTGATGAAGTGTATGAAGAATTAGTAGGGAATCCATTAACCAATGTGACATTCAGCGGGGGAGAGCCGCTTCTGCAGCTAGATGAGCTTATTATCTTGGCAAAAAAATTAAAGCAAAAGGGAAAAAATATTTGGTGCTATACTGGATATACATGGGAGCAATTGCTGGTTTTATATGGAGACTTATTTAAGGAATTTTGCGCGACGATTGATGTTTTAGTAGATGGCCCATTTCTTTTAAAAAAACGGGATATTGCTTTGTTTTTTAAAGGGAGCAGCAATCAGCGCTTGATTGATTGCCAAAAAAGCATACAGGAAAATCAATTTGTCCTATATAAATAATGCTTGATATAACACTAAAAGGTGTTATAATGAATGTAACCAAAAGGTGTTATATTCATTTGAAAGAGTGGGTGTTTAGATTGACTGAAAAAGTACAGGATATTGTTCAGACTGTAGTAATACATGCATCAATTGAAAAGGTATGGCAAAAAGTTGCCACATCTGAGGGAATAGCAGCATGGTTTATGCCAAATGATTTTCAATTAGAGGAAGGGCATGAATTTCATTTGCAAGGTCCATTTGGAGCATCTCCTTGTAAAGTGATAGAGGTAGACCCACCGAAAAAATTAACGTTTACTTGGGATCTCGATGGATGGAGAGTGTCTTTTTTATTAAAGGAATTGGAAAGCGGCACAACCGAGTTTACTGTTATTCATGGGGGATGGAAAGAGTCTGATAAAACTGTTGCAAAAGCGAATGAGAAAGTTTCTGTTATCCGCGAGCGCATGAATGGCGGTTGGGAGCAGATTGTTGCTAAGCTGAAAGCGGCTATAGAAAGCAATGGATAATACAGCAAAAAAATATGATGTTTATCAGGCAATAGCAGATCCGACAAGAAGAAAAGTAATGGAACTATTAGCAAAGCAGGATTTGACGATTGCCGATATTACAGCACAATTTTCCATAAGCCGTACAGCGATTGTTAAGCATTTGCATATTTTATCAGAGAGCAAATTAGTCACTTCTCAAAAAATTGGAAGGGAAAAACGTTATGCCATTTCTCCTGAACCATTGAAAGATGTAAAAGAATGGATTGGATATTATGAACGCTTCTGGGAAAATAAATTATCCATGTTAAAATATTTAGCTGAAAATGATGATAAGTAGAATAGCTAATGGCAACTTTAATCTGAGGGCTACTGGAAAGTTTTTGCCTGCCTAAATCAAGATGGTGGTCAAATGCTTGTTCATGGAGGATAAAGGAACTTTTGCACACATTTTTTTTAATAAAAGCACCGAAGGAAATTCGAAGTACTTGTTTCGGTGCTTTTTGATTATTGATATAAAATTTTGAAAAGAAGTATAGGCAATGGATGCAGCTGCTGCAACTTTGTCTACTGCTATAGGTTATAAGGGAGTATTAGTTAGTTTATCAGAAGAGCGCTTTTTAATCGTTTTCCGAAGATAAGGAATGACCCATCTGTCTAAGCCATAGTACCCTGCATTTAGACCAGCGGCTAGAAGAAAAACACTTAGTAGAATATCTGTTGGATTATGAGAAATAGTACCTGCAAGCAGAAAGGAGAAATTCATTAAGCATCCAAAAAAGGCAGCGGCAGTTGTTAAACACCCGAGTATTAATCCTAAGCCAACCAATACTTCTCCAAGAGGGATAAGTATATTAAACAAGTCGACATTTGGAAGGGCAAAGCCATCAAGAAATGCAGTATACCAGCCATATACAGCAGTACCATCAGGTCCTTTAACAGGATTATTCACCGCATTGGCCAAAAATCCCGCCGCATCAAATTCTCCAGTTAATTTTCCCCATCCAGAAGTAAGCCAAGAATAGCCTAAATATAGCCGAAGAACCGTTAAAACTCCTGCCGCAATTTTATTTTCTCTCATAAAAGAAATAAACATAAAATATCTCTCCTTTTTAAAAGGTAATAAATGATTACTACAAGATTAATATAGCAAAAAAAGGAGAAAGGAAAACAAAAATGTGATATTCTTCACAAATAACACAAAAGCTTTTGAATAGATTATGAATTCTTGTTGGGTTTTGTTCCAAATAAAAAAGGCCGTGAATAAAATAAAGGTGCTTTATAAAAAACGCTCCTTTACAGCTATATAGCTGTAAAGGAGCGTTTCAAATTATTTAGATGTCTTCGCAGTAGCAGATCTTCTGATAAAAAAGGCTAATATTAAGGCAACTACTGTAATGCCTGTTGCTACAATAAAGGCATCATTTATGCCATTAATGGTAGATTGCTGTGCAGTTGTTCCGTAAATAGTGTAGGTTGCTAATGCATTGCCTGAGCTTGTTGGCAAACCTGCAAGTGCAGCAAACCCTTGGCCAAGCTGAGCCATTTTTTCTGCAATATAAGGATTATCGCTTGTAATGATGTTTTGATAGTTTGCTGCATGAAACTCTGTCCGATTTGTCATTACTGTAACCAAAAATGCAGTTCCGATACTTCCAGCAACTGTTCTTGCTGTATTAGAAGCAGCGGTTCCATGACTTGTTAAATGAAGAGGCAATTGATTCATGCCTTCTGTCATAACTGTCATCATGATAAAGGACATGCCGAACATCCGGAAAATATACAACATCATAATGTGGGCATAAGTTGTTTGCATCGTTAACTGTGTAAAGCCCCATGTTGTAAGAACCGTAATAATCAGTCCAAAGATGGCAAGTGGTCTCGCTCCTATTTTATCAAACAATTTACCAGCAATAGGAGACATGATTCCCATGATTATTGCACCAGGCAGCATTAATAGACCGGATTGAAGTGCTGTAAATCCTCTGATGTTCTGCAAGTAGATAGGAAGCAATAGCATCCCCGCAAACATAGCCATATTCACTACCATGCTTACAACTGTTGTTAAAGCATAAATATCATATTTAAATACACGCAAATCCAGCATTGGTGTATCTGTATTGAACTCTCTCCATACAAATAGAATTAAAAATATAATTCCGATAAGAAGGGAGATGACAACTGTTTTGCTGTCCCACCCATCATTCCCTGCTTCACTGAATCCATAAAGAAGGAAACCTAATCCAATAGTAGAGGTGATAAACCCCCAAGTATCAAATTTAGGGTTGGTGATTTTGGTAACATTTTTCATCCAAAGAACAGCAATAATGATATCAATTACGCCAAATGGAATAACAAGATCAAATAAGACTCTCCATGAATAATGGCCGATTAGCCAACCTGATAATGTTGGACCAATTGCCGGAGCAAAAATCATCGCTACTCCCATAATTCCCATTGCTGTTCCCCTTTTTTCTGGAGGAAAGATGGTTAAGAAAACAGTCATTAATAGCGGCATAATAACGCCGGCTCCTGCTGCTTGAATAATGCGGCCAATCATCAGCATAGAAAAGCCAGTTGAAATGGAACATACTAAAGAGCCGATGGTAAAGGCTGTCATAGCCAATATTAAAAGCTTCCTTGTTCCTAGTTTGTTTATAAGAAATGGTGTAATAGGAATAAAGATACCATTTGTCAGCATATAGCCAGTAGAAAGCCACTGAACGGTACTTGTCGATACACCTAAATCATTCATAATATGAGGGATAGCTACATTTAATAGTGTTTGATTAAGAATAGCTACAAATGCTCCAAGCATTACCGCTGCAATAATTTTGCCTCGGCCGCCCTCGAAGTCCATGCTAAAATCTTTGCGTTCTTTTTGCGCAGCAGAAGCAGGCTTTATTTTTTCTTCTTCCGCATCACTAGGATCACTTACATATTCTAATGCAGGTTCTGTTATGGCAGATGTCTGCATGGTTTCTTTAATTGTATCATCCATTGATTGAATGGACTCAGGTTCTGCTGTGTCCTTATTTGTCCATTCATCTTTGTCTATAATAGGCTGAGATGAATCGAATGCGGTGCGTCTGTTTCTTTTTCGGATCATGTAGTTTACTACAATTAATAATAAAACACTGATTACAGCATAACTTGCGATATATATGGTCATTTCATCACCTACTTATGGATTCGCACAGTTACATTCATACCAGGCACTAGATCTAAACCACCGTAATTATCAATGGAGATTTTAACAGGGATAACTTGTGTTTCTTTCGTATAGTTTCCAGAACTATTGCTTGTTGGAAGAAGAGAAAAAGTTGCAGATGTTGCTAGACCTAATGAATCAACTTTACCTGTTAAAGTTGTATCAGGGTATGCATCTACATATAAGTCCACATCTTGGCCAACCTTTACATCGTTAAGGTCTGTTTCGTCAACATTTGCTGTAACCCAAAGGTTGCTCATATCATAGCTTTTTGCAAGAGCTGTTCCTGCTGCTACATAAGAGTTTTCCACTGCACTTGATTGAACGATAGTGCTGTTAGCGGGAACTGCCACGCTCATATCAACTGTACCTGTTTCTGTTGTTACTTTAATTGTTCCAATTTTGTCATTTTTGCTGAAATGATCCCCTACGTTTCCATCCCAAGCTGTTAATTTTCCGGAAGCTGGTGCAGCAATGTTGATTTGTTGTCCGGCAATTTGTGCATTGTCTGTAGAAATATAAGAAACCGATTTGTCATAGAAATAATATCCTGTAAAGCCACCACCTACTAATACAATTAGTAAAATGATGTTAATTAGTATCATGCGTTTTGCATTCATTAATAAATGTCCTCCCTAGCGGTTAAAATAGATAAGATTTGATTGTTTAAAACAAGCAGCTTATCAAGATCTTCTTTTGGCAAACTTAAAATTTGCTGGATTTTTGCTGATACGACAGATTTTCCTTCAAACAGCTGGTCTAAAATGTTTTGTCCTGCGTCTGTCAGTCTCAGATTAATGGCGCGACGGTCTGTCTCTGGAATTGTTCTTTCCACTAGTCCTTGATGCACTAAGCGATCAATGACACCACTAACCGTACTTTTTGTTAATCGCAAAACTTCTGCAATTTCTCCTAATCCGGCATTTGGATGGGTTGAAATTCGATACATTGTTTTTAATTGAACAACGGTTATTCCAAGTTTTTCTGCATCTAGTTTAAGAAGCTGAAAATAGGCTTTGTGAATATTTGCATACGAACGCAGAAGCTCATTATTTAAAGCGTCTCTCATATCACGTCTCCTTTAAAAATTAATATGGTTAGTTCACGAGCAAAATATTCGTATACGAACTATTGTGGAAAAATCATCCTTTTTGTTTATAGAGCAAAATGGTTCACTTTTCTTCAGGGTAATAATAAAAAGAGAACATGAGATATAAATGAAATAAAAATGAAAATTGGATTAAGAAATTTAAAATATATAGTATAGATTGTTGTTGTTGGAAAAATAGAGGAATCAAAAAACAAAATATACTGAAATAAAAATTTTTTTTATTTTTTATTGATTTAAGAAATTTTTTTTCGTATAATACAAATATCAAATGAAAATGCTTACAAAAAATTCGGTATACAAATAAAAAAAGGTGGTAGTTTTATGGATGCCTATTTATTAATCATCACACTGCTTTCTATTATTCTTGTCATTTTAGGAGTTTCCTTGTTTAAGTGGCATGCATTTATTAGTTTAACAGTTGCAAGTTTATTTTTGGCTATATTTGCAGGTTTATCATGGGATAAAATTGTAAGCGCTTATGAGACGGGAGTCGGCGGCGTTTTAGGACATCTAGTCGGAATTCTTGCTCTTGGCACAATTTTAGGGAAAATGTTGTCAGAGTCTGGTGCTGGATTGCAAATCGCAAACTTTTTTGTAAAGGTTTTCGGTGAGAAAAAGCTGCCATGGGCAATGTTCTTTTCAGGATTTATTATTGGAATACCGGTATTTTTTGAGGTTGGTATTTTAATTTTATTGCCGCTTGTTATTTCGATTCAAAAAGCAACTAAAAAAAATATTTTATTAATTGCTCTTCCAGGTATTGCTGGACTTTCCATTGTTCATGGTCTTGTGCCGCCGCATCCTGGAGCGATTGCTGCCATTGGCATTTACGGAGCAAATTTAGGAAAAGTGCTATTATATTCATTAATTATTGCATTGCCTGCTGGTATTATTGGCGGACCATTATTTGCGAAATGGGTAAACAAACGAGTAGTTCCAAAGGGTGATCCTAATTTAATTAAGGTAGAGCAAAAAAGGGAATCGGAACTTCCAAATACAGGCCTTTCGTTTTTTGCGATTTTATTGCCGGTTCTTCTAATGATTATTGGAACAGCTGCTCCATATATGAAATTTTTCTCTGGAGAAGTTAGAAGTGCATTAGCTTTTATCGGAAGTCCGTTGGTTTCTTTATTGCTTGCTGTTTTCTTTGCTTTTTATTTCCTTGGCTTCCGTCAAGGGATGGATAAAGATAAAATAAAAAAATTCACGGAAGAATGCATTTTGCCTGTAGGTTCCATTGTGTTAATCATTGGAGCTGGCGGTGCATTTAAACAAGTGCTTATTGATAGCGGTGTAGGCGCAACTATTGGAAATATGTCAGAAAGCTTGTCTTTATCTCCGATTGTGCTTGCATTTTTAATTGCTGGATTAATTCGAATTGCAACTGGTTCTGCAACAGTAGCTTTAACAACAGCTGCTGGGATTGTATCGCCAATTATTGAGCATATGTCTGGCGTAAATTTAGAGCTGTTAGTTCTTGCAACAGGCGCTGGTTCATTAATGTTCTCCCATGTAAATGATGCAGGATTCTGGATGGTAAAAGAGTATTTAGGTTTATCTGTAGAAGAAACATTTAAAACATGGACTGTTTTAGAAACTGTATTATCATTTGTAGCATTTGTCGGTGTTTTACTGTTAGATTTATTTATTTAAGTACTTTTTGAAAAGGTGCGCTATTCAAAGAATTAGTTTTCCTGTTAATACACTTAGGGAACTATTCAAAGGTAGCGCACTTTTTTTGTATTTAATTTTAAAAAAGAGATTATTATTGATTTAGACACTTTGATGATTGGAGCGGGTGTGTGAGACTTCACAGGCTCTTGAATCGACTGCGGACACAAGGAATCAACAGTATAAACTTAACAGGGATAAAAAAAGAAGAGGGGCTGTGCTTAAGAAAGTCATTTTTTATGACTTCCTTAAGCACAGCCTCGTCTCATTAAGCTAATTATATTCTTGTATCAGATATAGCACCCCGTATTTTATCTAAAGATTTATTAGCAGTTTCTTTGTTTAATATCATGATATTGACATATAGTGCATCAATTAAGCTAAGTTGAGCAATTCTAGAGGATAATGCTTCCGAACGATATTCTGTCTCCTCTGAGCTAGTAATAAGCGCCACATCAGCAAGCTGAGCAATGGGAGATTTAGGGTATCCTGTAATGCTGATTGTTTTTGCCCCATTTACTTTTGCAGTTTTTAATATATTCAGCGTGTCTTTGTTAGTTCCAGAGTGTGAAATGACCACTGCAATATCTGTATCAGACAACTGTGATGCAGACATAAGCTGAAAGTGAGAGTCAATAAATGTAAACGCTTTTATTCCTGTGCGCACAAATTTATGAAATGCATCCATTGCGATGACTGCAGAACCGCCCGTACCATAAAATTCTACCCTTTGTGCATTTTTAAGCAAATCAACCGCTTTTTCAATAGATGTTTCGTTGAGGATCTGCAGGGTATTGTCTAGTGTTTGGACATTAGATTTAAAGACTTTTTCTGTAACTGTTTTGACTGTATCATTTTCTGAAATTTCTTCATGAATTTGTTGAATAGGCTTAATGATTTCAGATGCAAGAGCAATTTTCATTGCTTGATAGCCTTTAAAGCCAATTCGTTTGCAAAAGCGAAATACTGTTGCATCTGCTACATTCAAATCCTCCGCTAGCTCATTGATGGTGGAGTGAATGATTTTTTCTGGATTATCTAGAATATAATCGGCAATTTTCTTTTCTTTTTCACTTAATCTCGCATAATAGGAACGAATTTTACCTATACAATTTTGCGCCATATTATTCTATCCTTTCGATTGTAATATAAAAATTATAGCATAGATTCTTTTCGAAAAATATTTTTCAAAAAGGTTTATTTTACGAAAAAAATTTCGTATAATAATATTAAGGAATGAAATAAATTTTCAAAAGGAGTATCGACTATGAATATTGGATTAATCGGTCTTGGAAAAATGGGTTATAATTTAGCAAAAAATTTATTGGACCATAAGTATAGTGTAACAGCTTTTGATGTAAATGTAAGCGCTGTAGATGAAATTAAAAAAGAAGGAGCGAATGGAGCATATTCTATTGCAGAATTGATAGAGGCATTGCCAAGTCCAAAAGTTGTCTGGGTAATGGTTCCATCAGGAGAGATTACAAATGGTGTTATTAAAGAATTAAACGAATTATTAACAGCTGGAGATATTATTATTGAAGGCGGCAATTCTCATTATAAAGATTCGAAAAAGCGTGCAGAGCAACTTGGAGAAAAAGGCATACACTTTTTAGATGTAGGCACTAGCGGTGGAACAAGTGGTGCTAGAAATGGTGCATGTATGATGATTGGTGGAAATAAAGAAATTTTCCAATCAATAGAACAGCTGTTTAAAGACTTGTGTGTTGATAACGGGTATATGTTTGCTGGAGAAAGTGGAAGCGGTCACTTTTTAAAAATGGTTCATAACGGTGTAGAATATGGAATGATGCAAGCAATCGCTGAGGGGTTTGAGCTGCTGCAAAAGAGTGAATATAATTTCGATAATGAAAGTGTTGCAAGAGTATGGAATAATGGCTCTGTGATCCGTTCATGGCTGATGGAGCTTACAGAAAATGCATTTTCAAAAGATCCGAACTTAGAAGGAATCAAAGGGGTTATGCATTCATCCGGTGAAGGAAAGTGGACAGTAGAAACAGCTTTAGATTTGCAGGCAGCGATCCCTGTAACAGCATTATCGTTAATGATGCGCTATCGTTCTTTAGAGGAAGATACATTTGCAGGAAAGGTTGTTGCATCTTTGCGCAATGAGTTCGGCGGCCATAGTGTGGAAAATGCTTAATTAAATTAAATTTTGTCTACACTCTAAAATCATCCTATGCTCATATAGGATGATTTTTTTGTATTGTAATGATGAAAACTTTTAATAAAATATTCAAAAGAAAAAAGAGCGGAAGCAGGAATAGTAGTATCCTTCTTTCGCTCTTTTTATTATTTATTATGTTGCATAGGCTTTAAAGCAAAGCTATTGCTAATCATATTATCCTTTATTTCACCCATTTTTTCTGAAAATCTGCAATGTGATCATATTCATTTTCTAATAAGCGAGAAAGACGAATATAAATGGAAGTTAAATCTTGATAAATATCCACATTTTCTTTAATTGGTTCATGGGCATGGGTGCTGCCAACTAGTTCTTGCATAATGGAGAAGTCTTGAATTTCTCCAAGTGCGTACATTCCCAGTACAATGGCACCTAAACAAGAGCTTTCAAAGCTTTCAGGAACTGTTACTTCCTGGTCAAATATATCGGCCATCATTTGGCGCCATAGAGCAGAGCGGGCAAACCCTCCTGTAGCCTGAATTTGTTTAGGCTCTCCAATTACTTCCTGAAGCGCAAGCATCACTGTATAAAGGTTAAGGATCACGCCTTCTAGCACCGCCCGAACCATATGCTCCTTCTTATGATGCAAACCTAGACCGAAAAAAGAACCTCTTGCATTTGCATTCCAAAGCGGTGCGCGTTCCCCGGCTAAGTAAGGGTGAAAAAGAAGGCCGTCGCAGCCTGGAGAAACTCTTGATGCAATTTTGGTCAGTACTTCATACGGATCAATGCCAAGTCGTTTAGCTGTTTCCACTTCAGAAGATGCCAACTCATCGCGAACCCATCTGAATGTCATTCCTCCATTATTAACAGGACCGCCTACGACCCAATGATTTTCCGTTAGCGCATAGCAGAAAATTCTTCCTTTTGGATCAGTTACTGGCTTATCTGTTACGGTGCGAATAGCGCCGCTTGTACCAATTGTGACAGCAACTACCCCAGGATCAATTGCATTTACACCAAGATTAGATAATACGCCATCACTAGCTCCAACAACAAAAGGAGTAGTTGGCAAAATTCCAAGCTCCCCTGCATACTCGTCTTTTAGATTTTGCAGATAATAAGTAGTAGGAACTGTTTTTGGCAGCTGCTCTTTAGATATTCCTGCCACTTCTAAAGCTTCTTTATCCCAATCCAATTCAAAAAGATTAAACATTCCCGTTGCTGATGCAATGGAGTGATCCATTACATATTCATCAAAAAACTTATAAAAGATATATTCTTTAATGCCGATAAATTTTTTCGTTTTGGCAAAAATCTCTGGAAAATCCGTTCGCAGCCATGCTATTTTAGAAAGCGGTGCCATTGGGTGAATCGGTGTTCCTGTTTTTCGGTAAATTTCCATGCCATTATATTCTTTTTTAATTTTAGCTGCCCATTCACTGGCTCTAGAATCTGCCCAAGTGATACAGCGGGTCAGCGGTTTTCCTTTGTCATCTAATGCAATTACACTGTGCATGGCAGAGCTGAAAGAGACAAGCTTTAATTTTTTATTATCGATATTTCCCTTTTTTAAAGCAGTTTTCATTGTTTCTTTGACAGCTTGAAATATTTCTTCAGGATCCTGTTCAGCAATCGCAGGCGCTGGGCTGTAAAGTGGATATTCAACATGATGCATGCTGATTACTTTGCCTGCTTCTCCGAATAATACAGATTTTGTACTAGTTGTTCCGATATCAACGCCTAAATAATAGGAATCATATGACATATATAAGTCTCCTTTATATAAAAAATCTAAGTGAATGAAAATATAAAAAAAATTTACTGATGGTAAATTAAATTAAGAAAAAATATTTCTTCTCTTCTATTTTAAAGGAAAATAAGAAGTATTGGAACTGTTTTCAAAAAAATCTCTTTCCTATTTTATAATAGAATCATTATCTTTTCTTTCAGGTATATTTAACATTTTTCAGATTTTTTTATTATATGGTGAAATACGATTTTGAATGGCCTTTTTTAGTTTTTCTTATTTTGGAAGAATTAATTAAGAAGCTATTAGTTTTTTTAAAAATATTTTGTTAATGGACAGTATTGATGAAACTCTTTTAAGAGGGGATAAATAAATGAACAGTTAACAGAGTCGTTCAGAAGAGGGTTTGAAAAAGGGATATTTTACTAATAGAAAGAAGAGTTTTACTATTTTTTTAGTAAAAAATATGAATTGCTTTTGCTGAATTAATAATCTTCGGAAATAAGATAGTCGAATTTTTAACCTGTTGATAAGGAGAAACTATAAGGGGAAACAGTATGTATATTGAGTTTTTGTATGTATTAGTGAGATGATTTAGTTCGATTAAAACTTAATTTATTATTTTTTATAAAAAAAGAAAATAAGTAAAATTTACTTAAAGATATATTTATTTTAAAAAAACATTGAATGAAAACGGTTTATTTGTTATATTATTGTTATGTTAAATATGATGATTTTACTTAATTTTAGTAAAAGTTAGGCGGTTGATGCATAATGGCAAAAATGAAGGATGTAGCAGATATAGCAGGTGTGTCGAATGCCACTGTATCAAGAATATTAAATGGAGATACTACTTTATCCGTTTCAGAAGAAACAAGAAAAAAAGTATTGGAAACTGCTGAAAGCTTAAACTATAAGCTAACCAAAAAAAAAGCAAATAAAGAAGAAACAGAACAAAAATCCTATAATATTGGCTTAATCTTAACAGTATCTCAAGAAGAAGAAATGATTGATCCATATTTTTTATCTATTCGTTTAGGTGTGGAAAGTATCTGTCGAGAGCTGCCTCTTAATATTGCGAGCGTTTTAATTGTTGGAAAGTCAAAATTTCCTGTTGAAAAGTTAAATAAGTTAGATGGCGTCATTGTTATTGGAAGAGTTGATGTCGTTGATTTACAAGCAATTTATCAAGCTAGTAATAATGTTGTTCTATGTGATTTCGATCCGAAAATAGGGCCTTTTGATATCGTGATAGCAGATTTTGAACAGGCAACAGAAAAGATTATTGATCGATTAATGGAATTAGAACATGAAAATATTGCCTATCTAGGCGGAAGAGCTATTATAAAAACCATCAGTAATAGTAAGATGCAAGAAATTAAGGACGTTAGACTTGAGATTTTTACACGAAAAATGAAGGAACACCATTTATATAATGAGGGAAATGTTTATATTGACGAATGGGGACCAAATGGGGGCTATTCATCCATCAAGAAGATGCTAGAAGAAACAAGTAAACAGAAACCTTTTCCTACTGCAATTATTACGGCAAGTGATCCAATTGCAATAGGAGCAATGCGTGCACTTCATGAAGCAAATATAAAAGTTCCTGAAGACGTTTCTATTTTTAGTTTTGATGATATTGAAGCAGCTGCTTACCTTTATCCAAGATTATCGACGGTAAAGGTACATACAGAGGAAATGGGAAAAACAGCAGCTAAGCTCTTATTTGATCGATTGAATGGAAGAACAATTCCAATTAAGTCTGTTTTACAAACAGATTTAATCGAAAGAGAGTCTATCAGTAGAAAGAGGAGTTAAAAATAAATTTTCTTAGGAAGGAGGCGGATCGTTTCTATTATTTATTCAATAAATTGTAATCGGATTCAATTGTTTGAAACTTATCTTAATTAACTGACTTTTTACTAAAATAGTATTTAATGGGGGAAAAACAATGAAGAAAACAATTGCTTTATTATCAGCAGGATTATTATCATTATCTATTTTCAGTGGCTGTTCTAAGGATGCATCAAGCGATGATGGAAAGGTAAAGATTGAGTTTTTTCATTATAAAAGAGAAGCGATAGGCTCTTTTGATGAGTTAATTAAAAAATTTGAAAAAGAAAATCCAAATATTGATATCGAGCAAAAAAGTCCGCCAGAAGCAGAAACTGTTTTGAAAACTCGCATCGCTAAAAGAGATATTCCAGATGTTATTGGGATTGGCGGAAACTCCACTTATAAAGAATTGGCCAAGGCAGGAGTATTTGAAGATGTAACCAAAGACAGCAATTTGGAAAAGATCCAGCCAGCATACATACAAATGCTAAAGGATGTTAGTGAACAAGATAAAGTGTTTGCTATTCCATATGCAGCTAATGCAGTAGGGGTTATTTATAATAAAGCAATATTTAAAGAGCTAGGGTTAGAAGTTCCGAAAACATGGGATGAATTTATCGCAACAGCGGAAAAAGTAAAATCTGCTAGCAAGATTCCATTCTATTTTACATTTAAAGATGCATGGACAACGTTGCCTTCCTTTAATGCTTTAGCAGCCAATACTCAAGGTGATGATTTCTATGACTTGCTGAAAGAAGGAAAGGTTGAAGTAGATACAAGATATAAAGAAGCTGCAGAAAAATTTGTTCAGCTTACAGAGCTAGGCCATAAAGACCAATTTGGAGATGCTTATTCTGATGGTAATACAGCATTTGCAAATGGGGAGTCTGCTATGTATTTACAAGGAGTATGGGCAATTCCTGAAATTCAAAAAGCAAATCCAGATATCGAATTAGGAGTATTCCCATTCCCTGCTGTTAATGATACTGCGAAAAATAAATTAGTATCTGGTGTAGATTTACAATTAAGTATTTCTTCTCAAACAAAGCATGCTAAAGAAGCTAAGAAATTTGTTGAATTTTTATTAGAGGAAGAAAATGCAAAAACCTATATTGAAGAACAAAAGGCATTTTCAGCACAGATTGGCATTGAACAAAAAGATGCTATCTTAGAAGGACTTCAAACCAATTTTGATTCAGGTGCATTAACAGATTTTCCAGATCACTATGTTCCTGTAGGTGTTGCTCTTGATAAAAACTTGCAAACTTTAGCGCAGAAAAAAGATATTGATAGTTTCCTAGATACGCTACAAAGTGAATGGGAAAAAGTTCAAAATCGCAAGTAAAATTTAAAGCGTTTCCTCAAACACTGTCTTTGGTAAAGATGGTGTTCGAGGAAACAAGAATTTATCTAAATTATAGGAAGTGGATAAAATGGAAAAAAATTATGTGACCGTTGAAAAAAATGCCATTACTCCTCCAAAAACAATTATTCATAAAAAGCGAAAAAAGATTTCGAAAAATTTAGCCTATTATTTAATGGCTATACCTGCTGTTGTATTATTTGCTGCATTTCACACGTATCCTGCTCTCCAAGGAATCTACTATTCTTTTACCAACTGGGATGGACTGAGCTTAGTTTATAATTTTGTTGGTTTTAAAAATTATATCAATTTATTTAAAGATACTAATGTACTGAACTCTTATTTATTTACTTTTAAATTTGCTATTGTTGCAACCATTCTTGTAAATATATTTAGTTTAGCAATTGCAGTTGGGCTTAATTCTAAGATTAAAGGGAAGAACTTCTTTCGAGCAGTCTACTTTTTGCCAAATGTTTTAGGTGTTCTTGTTGTCGGATTCATTTTTAATTATTTATTTGCAAATGTTATTCCAGATCTTGGTGAAAAAATGAATATCGGCTTTTTATCCTCTAATATTCTTGGCAGTGAAAGCTTAGCTTGGATTGGAATTTTAATTGTAGCTGTTTGGCAGGCATGTGCGTTTAACGTCATTTTATATCTATCTGGATTGCAGACAGTGCCGGTTGAATTATATGAAGCATCCAGCTTAGATGGAGCTAATAAATGGCAGTCATTCTGGAAAATTACATTTCCAGTCATTGCACCATTTTTTACAATCAATATGGTCTTATCCATGAAAAACTTCTTAATGGTTTTTGATCAAATTATTGCATTAACAAATGGCGGTCCAGGACGTGCAACAGAATCAATTTCTCTATTAATCTATACAGGCGGATTTATGGGAGGAGAATTTGCATATCAATCGGCAAATGCTGTTATTTACTTTATCGTGATCATGTTAATATCTGTTTTCCAAATTAAAGTACTGCAAAAAAGGGAGATGAACATGTAATGGCAAAGAAAACAAATTGGGGTGTAACAACGTTAATTGCCCTTGGCTCATTGCTGGTACTATTTCCATTATATATCGCATTAACTATTGCACTTAAAACGCCGGATGAATTGGCGAAATCAGCATTAGCGTTTCCAATCGGGCTTCATTTTGAAAACTTTGTACGTGCCATTGAGGCAACGAATTTTTTCCAAGCATTAAAAAATAGTGTTGTGATAACAGTGGTTACACTTGTTTTTACTATATTAACAAATTCGCTTGTTGCATATGCAATAGCAAGAAATATGCATCGCAAATTTTTCAAAGGTTTATATTTTTATTTTGTCAGTGCATTGTTTATTCCGTTTCCAATCATTATGCTTCCGATTGTAAAACAAACATCATTACTTGGAATGAATAATACGTGGGGATTGATTTTGCTTTACATTGTGTATGGAATGTCGACAAATGTGTTTATCTATGTAGGATATATCCGCTCTATTCCAAAAGAATTGGAAGAAGCAGCAATTGTAGATGGCTGCAGTACTTGGAAAGTATTCTGGAAAGTTATTTTTCCATTATTATCACCAATTAATGCGACAGTAGGAATTTTAACATGCTTATGGACTTGGAATGATTTTATGCTTCCACTTATTATTTTGAACGATTCAGGAGATTACACGTTGCCGCTTGTTCAATATGTTTTCCAAACTGAATTTGGGACCGATTTTAACTTAGCATTTGCATCCTATATTTTAGCACTTGCTCCAATGGTAATTGTTTATATCTTCGCACAGAAATGGCTAATTGGAGGAGTTGTACGAGGAGCAATTAAATAGAAAGAGAGAGGAAATAAATGATGGGAATACATTTTGATGAGCAGAAAAAGATTTTTCACTTAAGCGCAAAAGATACTAGCTATGCAATGGAAATATTAAAAGAAAATTATTTAGTGCATCTTTATTGGGGGAAAAAAGTGCAGTCGTTTGGAAACAGCAATCCTTTGCAGTTTTTAGATCGGGCCTTTTCCGGAAATCCAAATAAAGAAGATCGCACCTTTTCGTTAGATACGACACCACAAGAATACCCGCAATATGGAAATACAGATTTTCGTAAACCAGCTTTTCAAATACAGCTGGAAAATGGTTCAACAATTACTGATTTACGCTATAAGTCTCATGAAATTAAACAAGGAAAAGAGAAACTGCTCGGGCTTCCTGCAACATACGTGGAAGACGCAAAAGAAGCAGAGACATTGGAAATTTTATTGGAAGATCTAGTTGCAGGATTAGAAGTGAAATTAACTTATACAGTCTTTGCTGATTATAATGTAATCACGCGCTCTGCAGCTATCAAAAATGTAGGAACAGAAAATCTGAAAATCTTACGAGCACTAAGTGCAAATATAGATTTTCGTGAAGCTGATTTTGAGCTTATTCATCTGCCGGGTGCGTGGGGCAAAGAAAGGCAAGTGGAAAGACAGCCATTGCGTCCAGGATTGCAAGGGATTGAAAGTGCTAGGGGAGCAAGCAGTCACCAGCATAATCCATTTATTGCATTAGCAAGAAAAAATACAACTGAAGATTTTGGTGAAGTATTTGCCTTTAATTTAGTGTATAGTGGGAACTTTCTAGCACAAGCAGAAGTGGATCAGTTCCAAAACACAAGAGTTACAATTGGGATTAATCCATTTGACTTTAGTTGGAAGCTAGGTCCAAGTGAGACATTCCAAACACCTGAAGTGGTGATGACCTATTCAGATCAAGGTCTTGGGGAAATGTCGAGAACCTTCCATGAATTGTACCGCAATCGTTTATGCAGAGGAACGTACCGGGATAAAGAAAGACCCATTCTAATTAATAACTGGGAAGCAACATATTTTGATTTTAATGCAGAAAAAATCGAAGAGATAGCAGCGGCAGGTCAAGAACTAGGCATTGAATTATTTGTTTTGGATGATGGCTGGTTTGGCAAAAGAGATAACGACACATCTTCATTGGGAGACTGGTTTGTTCATGAAGAAAAATTGCCAAATGGTTTAAAAGAATTAGCAGAACGGGTAGAAAATTGTGATATGCAATTTGGTCTTTGGTTTGAACCAGAAATGGTGTCTGTTGATAGTGATTTATATCGAAAACATCCAGATTGGTGCCTGCATGTCCCTAATCGCCGCAAATCAGAAAGCCGTAATCAATTAATACTTGATTTCTCAAGAGAAGATGTTTGCGAAGAAATTATCAAACAAGTGAGTGCTATTCTTTCAAGTGTGCCGATTTCTTATGTGAAATGGGATATGAATCGCCATATGACAGAAATAGGATCTGCTTTATTGCCAAGCGATCAGCAGCGAGAAACAGCTCATCGTTATATGTTAGGCTTATACAAAGTAATGGAGGAAATTACAACTGCATTCCCACATATTTTATTTGAAAGCTGTTCTGGCGGCGGTGGCCGATTTGATGCAGGAATTCTTTATTATATGCCGCAGACATGGACGAGTGACAATACGGATGCCATTTCCCGTTTGAAAATTCAGTATGGAACAAGTCTAGTGTATCCAATTGTATCAATGGGATCCCATGTTTCAGCTGTTCCTAACCACCAAGTACATCGAATTACGTCCATTGAGATGCGTGGAGATGTAGCGATGTCTGGAAACTTAGGCTATGAACTTGATTTAACGAAATTGACGGAAGAAGAAAAAGAAGCAGTAAAAAAACAAACTGCTTTTTATAAAGAGCATCGCCATTTAATTCAATTTGGAGATTTTTATCGTTTATTAAGCCCCTTTGAAGGGAATGAAACGGCATGGTTGTTTGTAAATAAAGAAAAAACGGAAAGTCTAGTTTTCTATTTCCGTGTATTGGCAGAGCCTGCTGCACCATTACGTTCTATTCGATTAAAAGGCTTGGATGCCAAAAAGAAATATATAGTGGAAAATTTGGGGCAGGTTTATGGCGGCGATGAATTGGCATATGTTGGTTTAAGTGTGCCACATGATATCCAAGGAGACTTCCAAAGTTATGTTTGGCATTTAAAAGAAGTTTAATTACCTTATAAAAAAGTCTGCAGATTAACTCTGCAGGTTTTTTTATGTAATCAGATTATATTAGAATATTTTGGCCAGTAAGTTTTTTATGCAGCAAGGATGCAAAAAGATAAAATTTTGCTGTCAATCTCCTTAATATAGAGCAAAAATATGCTATTATTAACATGATCTAAGCTATAATGCATCAGTGTAAAAGGGAGGTTTGTATATGAATATGGAAGAACTGTATGATCAAATTTATCATTCCGTCTATGAGCATTTAAAAAATATCGAACAAATAAATAAAGAAGACTTAACAGCAGGGGATGCAGAGAAAGTCGAAAGAATGGAAATGGCCTTGCAAGCAGCCAAAGATATCTTGGAAAATATGCTGACGCCAGGGAAAAAATTGAATTTTATATATGAAAAGGGTTCATTGCATCTGGAAGTTTTTGCAGATGAAAAAGAAGATGATTAAAAACCAGCTATTAGCGGATTAATCATCTTCTTTATTTATATAAAAATATCATCAGAAGGAATTTGATTGCTTTTTCGAAATTCATTTGGCGTCATGCCGGTGGAACGGCGGAAGACCTTTGCAAAATAATTGGCATTGGCATAGCCGATGCTTTTGGCAATATCCTCAATAGAATATTTGGTTTCATATAATAATTCTGCCCCCTTTAAAATGCGCAAATTCGTTAAGTATTGTATGGGGGTTAAGCCAGTTGCTTTTTTAAATAAGCGTGTAAAGTGAAATCGCGAAAGAGCAGAGGCTTCCGCCATTTCATCAGGGCCAATTTCTTCATGATAATGATGCTGAGCAAATAACGTAGCATTTAAGATCCCCTCTGGCAGATCTCTATTGCCTGAAGTTTTTATATATTGGTAAAGATTCATGATAAATTGATAAGCAAGACTAGAGGCCTGATAAGCATTTTTGATATTTTTTTCCCCGGCCATTTGATAAATCTGCCAAAGATGGCGAATCGGAGTTGCTTCTGTATGAAGATGAATGACAGGTTTATTATTTGTATGAATGAAATTCCAGCATTTTTTGACTGCATCGCCGTACAGTGTAATAAAAATAAACTCCCAATGATCGCTGTTTTTGGGGAGATAATAGCAGTACTCCTCTGAGATATCAATTAAAAATGCTTTTCCGGCATGCAATTTATATTCTTTTCCTCCAATTTCAAGAATTCCAAAACCAGAAACAGTATATTGAAAGACAAACATGCTGTCTTCTTTGCGTTTTTTTCCTTTCCAATTATAGAGGGGGCTTGTTTGCTTTTCCCAGCCAATGGACCAAATTTGTGCCACTTCTTTTGTCAATGGTTCGCTAAAGCGATAGGCAAAAATATTATAATCTTTTTTTTTCAAAATCTTTACCTGCTTTCTATGGACGATTAGAAAAGGTTCACTAAAGAAGCACATGGTCTTTTCCATTCCAATACAGTGAAACTTCAATCAGTAGGAGCCATTTCAGGTGATTGTTAGTTGAACCACTCAGACTTTTACAGCTAAGTTTTCCCCCACCTAGATTTCTCCTTTTTTCTCATTATCTTGAAGCTGGGCAACTGTCAGTTAATGCATGATAAAGTCCTCAACAGCAAAATAATACCCTTTTCTACGCTTAATTTTACCATTGAGCAGTTTAAGTAATAAACATAAAATAAGAATTGTAAACGCTTAATAAAAAATATCTGGATAAATGGGTGATATAGATGACAAAAACAGAGCTGATAAAAAAATTTGCGGCTGTATTTCAAACGAATGAAGAAGGAGTGCGCGTATTTTTTGCGCCAGGTCGTGTGAACTTAATTGGCGAACATACAGATTATAATGGAGGCCATGTATTTCCATGCGCTTTAACAATCGGCACATATGCAATTGCAAAGAAACGATCTGATAATCTTGTCCGCATGTATTCTGCAAACTTTGAAGAGCTTGGTTTAATTGAATTTTCATTAAATGATTTGCAATACGAAGAAGATCATGATTGGGCCAATTATCCAAAAGGAGTCATCCATGTTTTTGAGCAAGCCGGAATGAAGATTCCTGTAGGATTTGATGTGCTATTTGCAGGAGAAATACCAAATGGTGCAGGTCTTTCTTCTTCTGCTTCTATTGAGGTAGCAACCGCGGCACTATTAAAAAATTTATATGGGCTAGATGTGGAGCCGATAAAACTTGTGCAGCTTTGCCAGCAAGCAGAGAATGAATTTATCGGAGTAAGCTGCGGCATTATGGACCAATTTGCAATTGGAATGACAAAAGATAAGCATGCAGTGCTTTTAAACTGCCAAACATTAGAATATACACATAGTCCGCTAGAATTAAAGGATGCATCCCTTGTTATTGCTAATACAAATAAACGAAGAGGGCTTGCAGATTCCAAATACAATGAGCGGAGAAGTGAATGTGAAAGCGCCTTACAAGATCTGCAAAAGGAAATGGCTATTCAATCTTTGGGAGATGTGACTAAAGAAGAGTATGAGAAGAATCAGCATTTGATAAAAAATGAGATAGAGAGAAAAAGAGCAAAACATGCCATTTATGAAAATGCAAGAACAAAAGAAGCGGTTGTGAAATTAATGGGCGGAGATATCAGCGGTTTTGGTCAATTAATGAACGAGTCCCATATTTCTCTAAGGGATGATTATGAAGTAACAGGAAAAGAACTGGATGCATTAGTGGAGGCTGCATGGGCACAGCCGGGCGTTATTGGGTCGCGCATGACTGGGGCTGGTTTTGGCGGCTGCACTATCAGTATTGTAGAGAATAGTCATCTGGATTCATTTATCGGGGAAGTAGGAAAAGAATATACTGCCAAAACAGGATTGCAAGCAGATTTTTATGTGGTTCAAGTAGGCGAAGGGGCAAAAGAAATTATTCAAAAAGAAATGACAAAATAATCTATCTAGTAATGGACTGGAATAAAAGGAGGAATTAAGATTGGCTATTTTAGTCTGTGGTGGGGCAGGGTATATCGGCAGCCATACTGTTTCTGAATTATTAGATCGGAATGAGGACGTAATTGTTGTAGATAATTTGCAGACAGGGCATCAAGAAGCCATTTTAGAAGGGGCAGCATTTTACCAGGGAGATTTGCGGGATGAAAAGTTTTTGCAGGAAGTTTTTTCACACAATCAAATAGAGGCGGTCATTCATTTTGCAGCAGATTCACTAGTCGGCGAAAGTGTTGTAGAGCCATTAAAGTATTATGACAATAATGTAAATGGGGCATTGGTTTTATTAAAAATAATGAAGCAGCATAATGTGAAAAAAATTGTTTTTTCTTCTACGGCAGCAACATATGGGGAGGCAAAAAATTTCCCTATTCAAGAAAGCGATCCTACAGTTCCTACTAATCCTTATGGAGAAACAAAGCTTGCCATTGAAAAAATGCTGAAGTGGTCAGAAAATGCTTATGGAATTCGCTACGTTGTATTGCGCTACTTTAATGTAGCAGGTGCACATATGGAAGGCAAATTAGGAGAAGACCATTCACCTGAAACGCATTTAATTCCTATTATATTGGATGTGGCATCAGGCAAACGCGAGAGTATCAGCATTTTTGGCAATGACTATGATACAGAGGATGGAACATGCATTAGAGACTATATTCATGTCACCGATTTGGCAGCAGCTCATTTATTGGCAGTGGATAAATTGCATCGTGATGAAACAAGCGGCACGTACAATTTAGGGAATGGAAATGGATTTTCTGTGAAAGAAGTAATTGATGCAGCAAGAAAAGTAACAGGGCAAGCCATTCCAGCAACAGTAGTTCCAAGAAGGGCAGGAGATCCGGCAAGACTTGTGGCCTCAGCGGAAAAAGCGAAACAAGAGCTTGGCTGGCAGCCGAAATATCCATCATTAGAAACTATTATCAATAGTGCCTGGAAGTGGTTTCAAAAAAATCCAAACGGCTATCAAACTAAATAAATTAGAAAGAGGCTAAGAAATAAAAACTCTTTTTTAAAAGGGCGAGGGAGATAGAGTGAATATCTACAATGAGATAGAACGGCTTATTCAATATGGACTGCAGAAAAACTTAATAACAGAATGGGATAGCGAAGTAGTTCGCAATAAACTATTAGAAACGCTTGGGCTTACGGATTTTGAATGGCCTAATCAACCGGCAAACGAAAAATATATATTGCAGGAAATTATCGGCAATATTTTAGATTGGGCTGCTGATAATGGAAGAATTCCAGAGAATACAATTACTTATCGAGATTTAATGGACACAAAAATAATGGGCTGTTTTGTTCCACTGCCATCAGAAATTAATCGGAAATTTTATGAAACATACAATAACTTAGGACCAGAGAAAGCAACAAGATGGTTTTATGAGTTAGCTCAAAATGTTGAGTATATTCGGACAGACAGAATTGCTAAAAATGAAGAATGGCTTGCTGGGACTGATTATGGAGAATTGGAAATTACGATTAATCTATCTAAGCCTGAATTAGATCCAGTGGCGATTGCGGCAGCAAAAAAATTGGCTCAAAATAATTATCCTAAATGCTTATTATGTAAAGAAAATGCGGGATATGCAGGAAGAGTCAATCATCCGGCAAGACAAAATCACCGCATTATTCCAGTAAAGTTAAATATGGAACAATGGTTTTTTCAATTTTCACCATATGTATATTACAATGAGCATACGATTTGTTTTTCGGCTGAGCATAAGCCAATGCAAATTACCAAAGAAACATTTGCAAGATTATTGCAGTTTGTCGAGAAGTTTCCCCATTATTTTATGGGCTCTAATGCTGATTTGCCAATAGTTGGCGGCTCTATATTGTCCCATGAGCATTACCAAGGAGGATATCATGAGTTTCCGATGGCTAAGGCAGAGATAGAAAAAAACTTTGTGTTAGAAATTTTCCCAACCGTTCGTGCAGGCATAGTCAAATGGCCTATGAGTGTGATTCGCCTGCAAAGCGGATCAATAGAAGATATAATCAATGCTTCTGATTATATTCTACAGAGCTGGATTTCTTACAGTGATCCTAGTGCAGAAATTATTGCATATACAGAATCGGTTCGCCATAATACAATAACTCCAATTGCCCGTATGCGTAATGGATTATTTGAGATAGATTTGGTTCTTCGCAATAATCGTACAAGTGATGAACATCCGCTAGGCATTTATCATCCACATGGAGAGGTGCATCACATTAAGAAAGAGAATATTGGATTAATTGAAGTGATGGGATTAGCGGTGCTTCCTGGCCGATTAAAAGCAGAGATGGCATTGTTGGAGCAGCTGCTTCCATTCGAAAATTATCAAGAGAAGGTTCAGGAGCATGCTGAAATTGTGAAGCATTTAGAATGGGCAAAGGAAATAAAAAGAAAATATTCTAATTTGTCAAAGGAAAATGCAGGAGAAATCATTAAAAGGGAAATTGGCATTGTATTTGAAAAAATTCTTCATCATGCAGGTGTATTTAAAAGAGATCAAAAGGGAAAAGAAGCATTTTTGCGATATATTGATAGTCTAAAAAACAATTAACTTAATGATAAAAGAAGTCCTTGATTATTATTTTCAAGGACCTTTTTATGTCTAAAAAATTCTGTCAATAAATAATCTTCAAATGCCATATTAGACTGCATATATTTTTTGTAACTTTTTATCACTATTTAACGGATTTTTGCCCCCCGCCTAAGGGATTAGAAGAGAAAACGAGAAATCTAGATGGATAGAAATTTATCTATAAAAGCCTGATTGAAGTTTCACTTTATTGGAAAATAATTCTCTGTTGGAAAATCCTGTTTTTTACTATATCCTTAGAGTAATATAGTAAAAATAGATTATTTTTTGCTCTCGAAGCAGGCAGCTTAATTTCTAAGGGATCAGTAAAAATGTACCATGTGTTTATCAACTAATTATCCCTTTAGTTAATGACCATCCAGAATATTTATTGACTTTAATTATGTTGAGGGGGGCATTTTTTTGGAAAGGTATACTTTTTTTAAGCGTAAAAAGAAAAAATCTTATGTAAAGAATTCTATTCAAAATAATCATTATACTTTACTTAATAGAGAGCATATAAAAATATTATTTGAAAATTATCCGGATAGCGTATTTATTTTAGATATGAAAGGAAATTTAATCAAATTCAGCAATTCAATAACACGAGTTTTTGGATATGTGGAAAGCGACCTGATTGGAGATTTAGAAAGGTATTATGCAGATGATTATCAGCATTTAAGAAAAAAATATATAAACAAAGCTCTTAAAGGTGAATGCCAAAATTTCACTGCTGAAGTTTTCCACAAAAATGGCCAAAAACTCTATGCTGAAATTGATTTTATTCCAATAATAAATGAAGAAAACCAGCAAGTGATAGGGATATATGGGGTAGCAAAGGATATTACTTCACAGATAGAAAATGCAAAAGAATTATCAAAAATAAAAGATAGTTTGGAATTAGCACAGCAGGTGGCAAAAATCGGCAGTTGGGACCACGACCTTATTGAAGATGAATCGTATTGGTCAAACCAAACCTTTGAACTGTACGGCATTAAAAGCAAAAAGGAGTTTGTGCCAACATATAAGAAAATTTTGTCCAGGATTCATCCAGATGATCGTGAACATTTTGATTCCACTTTTAAAAATGCAATAGAAAAACGCCAAAGCTATAATATAGAATTTAGAATTATGCGTGCAGATGGCACTTATATATATGTATTTGAACAAGCAGATGTTATTTTGGATGAAAATCAGCTGCCTGTCAGATTTATTGGAACAATTCAAGATATAACAAAAAGAAAAACAGCTGAAATCAAACTTAAAGAAACAGAACAAAAGTTGAGAACTATATATGATAACTTAGAGGTGGGAATTTGGTCCTATAATGTAGTTGCAAATACTTTTGAGCTGGCTTCACCAGGAGTGGAATTTATTACTGGTTATACTCCAAAGGAGATTATCGATAGAACTTGGGAATCGATTGTACATTCTGAGGATCTTTTCGCATTTAATAATCTGCAAAAAAAACTTTATTCAGGAAAAATTCTTCATCAGAATTATCGCATTGTTGCAAAAAATGGAGAGATAAAATGGGTTCAGGACCAAAAAATTCCAGTTCTCAACAGCGAAGGGAAATTGGTGAGAATTGAGGGCATTGTTTCAGATATTACGAAAATAAAAAAAGCGGAAGAGCAAATCGCTTATTTAGCTTATCATGATTATTTAACCAACTTGCCGAATAGAAGAATGTTCGATGAGAAAATGAAAGAACTAGTAAATCGCTTTGAAATAAATAAAAATGACTTGGCTATTATGTATCTAGATCTTGATCGTTTTAAAAATATTAATGACACGCTTGGGCATAGTATTGGCGACAAATTATTACAGGAGTTTACAGTAAGAGTCGGTGAATTATTAAAAGATAATTCTTTATTTGCCAGAATCGGAGGAGATGAATTCGGAATCATTCTTTGGGACTATAAAGATCCTGCTTTTCCTATTTTGACTGCCAAAAGCATTATTGATTGCATGAATAAACCATTTTTAATTGATGATTTTGAATTATATATAACCACTAGTGTCGGCATAAGCACTTTTCCTGTTAATGGAGAAACTGCTGAAAAACTAATAAAAAATGCAGATGCTGCTTTGCATAGAGCAAAGGAAATGGGGAAAAACAATTACCAAATATATTCTTCCCTATTAAATATTTCTTCTTATAAGCTTTATGCTCTTGAAAGAGATTTGCGTAAAGCGATTGAAAAGGAAGAATTATTTCTTCATTTTCAGCCTAGAGTAGATGCTTCTACAGGTAAAATTGCAAGTGCAGAAGCATTGCTGCGGTGGAGGCATCCTGAATGGGGAATTGTATCTCCAAGAGAATTTATTCCACTGGCAGAAGAGAATGGGCTCATTATAAAAATTGGGGACTGGGTATTTCAACAAGTATGTCAGCATATTAAAATATGGCAACAAATGAAACTGCCTGTCATTCCCATATCCATTAATATCTCTGCACAAAGATTTTTAAAAAATGATTTTATTGAAACAGTTGAAAAAGTGCTGGAAGAAACAAATGTCAGCCCAAGACTGATAGAATTTGAAATAACGGAAACTACATTAATTCACCATGAAGAGGCTGTAAGTTCAGCTATTCAGTTATTAAAAGAAATGGGAATCAGTATAGCTCTGGATGACTTTGGAACTGGTTATTCTTCGTTAACCTATTTAAAGCAATATCCGATAGATACAATTAAAATTGATAAATCCTTCATCAGAAATATATCCGTTTCAGGGAAAGATGAGATGATTATTAAATCAATTATCTTTTTGGCAAAGGGATTAGAAATGAAAGTAGTTGCTGAAGGGGTTGAAACAGAAGAACAACTTTTATTTTTGCGTCAACAAGAGTGCGAGGAAATTCAAGGATACTTATTTAGCAAGCCTGTGGAAAAGGAAGAATTTCACTCTTTATTAAAAAAGTCAACACTTAAACCTGACTGCCAGCAGCCAAAAACGGGTGAAATTTCTGATAGAAGGAAACACTATCGAATACAATTACATTATCCACTCAGCGCTAAAATGTCTGTTATTTCAATAAAGGGGAAAAAAATTGATTTGGGAAAAACAGAGGTTCTGTTGGAAGACTTGGGGATGGAAGGCCTAAGATTTCTTTCCACAATCGATTTGCCAGTGCGTCCTGAAATCTTGCTGCAATTTGAAACAACTATAATGAATGAACAAATAAAAATGGCTGGATATGTTGTATGGAAACAGGAAATAAAAGATATTCATCAATACGGTCTCCATTTTTTAATGAATAGGACAGAAATGGAGAGTATATTGACAATCCTAAACAATTTCTTCAATCAGTATCGCAATAATTCATCAGTTTCAGGATGCAGTTTTGTCACAGAAAATAAAATCAATTATCTAATAAATTTCGATTAATAGGGAAGGCATATAAAACTAGGTTATAGAGTTATTATTATTAAAGAGCCGAATAGTGCATTACATCTATAAGAAAATTCCTAAGGATGGTAGAAAACGCATGGAATTAGAGCAGATTATTAATAAACTTCAAGGTGACTTGCCTAAGGTTATTAAGTTTTTTATGACTGCATTAAACTCCTTACAGGATCTGATTTATTTAGTGGAAGTAAAGAACAATCAATGCAAATATCTATTTGCAAATCAAGCTGGATTAACAATTTTGGATGCTGATGAAAGATTATATGGAAAAACCTTCGAGGAAGTTTTGCAGCCAGAAGAGATAGAATTTATTGCACATCAGTATTTGAAAGCTTATTCATCACGGAAAGTCGTAACATTTGAGGATCAAATTATCCGTCCAAACGGCAATATAATGATTAATGAAACAGTTTTAACTCCATTCATCGATAAGGAAGATGTCTATATCATTGCAGTAGTTCGTGATATCTCAGATAAAAGCAACCAGCTGAAAGAACTTCAACAATCTCGAAATCGTCTAGAAGAAAAAGAGCAGCTATTAGCTTCTCTTTTGGATCATAATGAAGATGCTATTTTTATGTTAGATACAGATGGGTATTTTCTTGAAGTAAACAATGCGACGGAAAATATTACTGGATATAGAAATGAAGAAATGATGGGAATGAATTTTTCACAGCTGATGCCAACAAAAGAATTGGAAAGAGTACAGGGATTATTTCACAAGGCTGTGGAAGGTGTGCCTGTACGATATGAAACATCTATTTATCATAAAGTAGGATATGAAGTTTTTTTAAATGTAAAAAATATTCCTATTGTGATAGAAGAAAAAATAAAAGGTGTATATGGAATTGCAAAGGACATTACAGCGGAAAAAAAGGCATCGGAAGAACTCAGCCTCTTAAAATCAAGGCTAGAATCCTTTATAAATGACAGTACAGACTCTATATCTATGACAGATTTAGAAGGCAAAGTTATATTTATTAATGATGCATTTACAAAAGTATATGGTTTTACAGAGCAGGAAGTAATCGGAAAAGAACCACCTATTATCCCAAATTGGCTGAAAAAGGAAACGACTAGTCTAAATGAGCAAGTGTTGCTTGGGAAAAAAATGCAGGGAATTCATGTTAAGAGACAGAAAAAGACTGGTGAATTACTTGATATGAGTATATCCTTATCCCCTATTTATAATGAACTTGGACAAATAGAAGGAATTTCCGGCATTTCTCGGGATATTACAGAAGAGAAGAAAATGGAAATGGAAATAATGAATACAAAAGAAGAATTAGAGCTTGTTTGGCATAATACTTCAGATGCCCTATTTATGATTGGGCAAAACGGAAGGATCCTTAAAGCTAATCCAGCTTTTGAAGAAATGCTTGGATGGACGGCAGAAGAAATGAATAATTTGCCTGTATCGCCAATTCATCCCGAATTTCATTTGAAACAATTAGATGACTTTATAACAACTTTAAGAATGGGAGAACAAATCCCTCATTTTGAAACACAGCGAAAGCATAAAAATGGAACAACTATAGATGTAGTAGCAGCATATCGGCCAATTAATAAAGGAAATATTGTAGCTGTAGGGACATATAGGGATGTTACCGAATACATCAAGATATTGAAGGAAATAAAAGAAAAAGAAGAAAAATTTAGAAATATTGCAAAAGCTTCCCCTGAAGCAATAATTGTATACACTGAAGGAAAGATAACTTTTATCAACGAAAGGGCATTATCTCTTTTAAAAGCAAAAAGTCAAAGTCAAGCTATTGGAAAATCAATTTTAGATTTCGTTTATCCAAGTGACCGTAAACAGGTAGAAGAACGTATGCGGGATGCTATTTATAAAGAGAAGAAAGAAGAATTTATTGAAGAAAGGCTTCTTAATTTTGAAGGAGAAATTATTTATGCAGAGACAGCCTTTGCACCAATTAATGATGGCGGAAAAGTATCCGTTGTAATAATGATTAGAGACGTTACAACAAAAAAAAGAGCCGAAAAAGCAACAAGTGAAAGTGAAGAACGTTTCCGGATTATAGCAGAGCATTCGATGGATATTATTAAAGTGTTGGATCCACAAGGAAAAATCATTTATGCATCACCTGCTATTGAGAAGATTTTAGGCTATCCAGTAAGAAAAATGATAGGCAAGCCCTTTTATACAACAATACATTCAGATGATATGGAAAAGGCTAGAAACGAATTTAAAGAAATGCTGAAAACAAAAAAGTATATTCAGATTAATTTAAGGCGCATACATCAAGACGGTCATTATATTTGGCTTAATACAGATTTTGTGCCTGTTTTAAATCCAGAAGGGGAAGTGGAAAAAATTGTAGCTATATCTAATGATATAACGGAATTAAGAAAAAAGGAAAAAAAACTGGCTAAAATGGCTTATTCAGATCATCTAACTGGATTGCCAAACAGAAGAAAATTTATGGAGTGTCTTCAGCAAGCTATCTATACTTCGGAGCGAACAGGAAAAGTAACTGCTTTAATGGTTTTAGATTGTGATAAATTCAAGCAAATAAATGACAATTTTGGACATGATACAGGGGATGAAGTAATTAAGGAATTTGCGAAGCGTGTTCGCACTTCTATTCGAAAGATGGATACATTATCTAGAGTGGGAGGGGATGAATTTACCATTGTACTTCCGGAATTATCACATGAACAAGATGCTGATGCGATTTCAAAGAGAATATTTGAGGAAGTGCGTAAACCAATGTATATAAAAGGAAAAAAGCTGCAAATTACGGTAAGTATAGGTATATCATTTTATCCCACTAATACAAGTAATATGGAGGAATTGTTTAAAGAAGCGGATATTGCTTTATATAAAGCAAAAGAAAGCGGCAGGAATAAATGCTGTTTTAGTTGGAAACAATAGCCTTAATTAAAAAGCTTCAAAAGAAAATTGTCATCAATTTAATGACAATTTTCTTTTTATAATGAAGCAGCTTTTTACCATAACTCACTCCAAAAAGAGCAATTATTTTCCAAAGGATCGTTGTTTTTCAATAAGTTTTGTAACTGCGAGAAGTGAATAAACAAGGCGAGCATCCTGAAACGGAAATCACTGCTCCATACTTGGTAAAAAGCAACAAAGTTTGCGAAAACAGTCTTAATTAAAGTAGTGATTTATCGCATTTGGTTTTGTTTGAACTTTAGCAGCAGTTTTTTTACTAAAATCAAATTGCCTATTAAAATAGAGAAGATAATAGGATAAATTGCTGCTGAATACCATAATTTCCATTCATTATAGTAAAACATATGTGTGTGAATAATAACCGCTTCATAAGCAATAGAAAATACAGACCATAATAAAATGTACATTATTTTATGGAGCGCTTTTAAAGAAAAAGGGAAAAAATTAAGATACAGTATATTTATGGAAAAGTAAATGAGTATAAGGCATATTGTCGTGTATATTTGAGCACCTTCTTCCCCATATCCATACAAATCATATTTTAAGTTTAGAATAATGTCTGTTGTAATTCCAAAAGAATAGGCAAAAAAAGATGTTGCATAAATCTCTATCAGGGAGATTCTTTTCGGAACAACAATAGCTATAATAACGATTATGAAAATGCTGATATAAACTAATGCCATTTTCTTCGCCTTAAGGTAAAATCTATTAATTTATTCACAAAAAATGATTTAAGCATAATCAACACCATCAATTTTTGCATTAAATATCTTTTCTCTACAAGATAATCCTCGATTTATATCTAAAATTTTTTGACCGCATTTTAAAAAAGAATCTAATTCTTCCTTGCCTAACGGACTCATTTGAAAAGGAAAAAAGTCATTTTTTGCAATATGATCAATAATTTGAAGAAACAGTGTTTCGCCATCTTCGGTTATTGTCACTTTTTTAAATTTTAATCGTACTGGATCTTTGATAACGGTAATAAATCCTCTTTCTTTCAGCGGTTTCAGCAGTCTGGTAACTGTAGATAGATGCCAACAGCCAATTGCGCTGATTTCCGAAGGTGTTAAGGTTTTATTATTTGTTGTCAGGATAAAAAGAATATGCTGCTGGGCAGGGGAAATATCATATTTTCTCCCTAGCTCTGACCACTGTTCCTCCATGCAAAAATATAATGATCTAATTAAAAGCACTAGATTTTGTCTATAAATAAAATTCATTGCGGCCCCCTTAGTTGTATCTACAATTGTATATGCAATTAACAGCCATTATGGACAACTAAGCAAAAAAGTATGCATTGAATTTCAGATGATTTTTATGTATAAGGAAATTTAGCTTTCGGAAAAATTAAAACGGCTATATAAAAAAATTCACCACCATGCTTGATAAAACAGCATGATGGTGAAAACAGCAAAGAAATGGAATATGATATGCTTTTTTTACAGTTCTTTATAAGCGAAATAGTCAAAATCCGCTGGTTTACTTTTGCCGGTTATATCAATGCAATTGATGCCAACAAATGCTCCTGTAAAAAATCCGCCGCCCTGAATATAATCATCAGATAGTTTTTTAGATTCGAAGGTTATTGGAATTGCATGCCATGTTGTACCATCGAATGAATAAGAATACTGATATGTTTCCACCCGCACTTCCACTTTAAAATGTACATATGCTACCTCGGCGGGAACTGGAATAACATCTGTTTGTAAAGGCTGAGAGAAGTTAAAATTATCGCATGCCAATAAATCAATCACTCTTCCTTTTTCTTCATTCCAAGTCACCTGAATCATTGTCCAGTTTTCTGTATTATAGTAGCAAGTCAGTCCTGCTGCTTGCTGAAATGTATCAGGAGAAAAGGCAACACTGGTTGATGCATCAAATGAGAAAGCTTGCCAGCGTCTTGCAACAAATGCTTGTGTAAACTTGGATGTCAGCGATTCTTTTCCGTATAATCTTAAGTGCCCTTTTTTGCTGGTTAATGATGCAATACCCTCTGTTAAAGGGATGCGCAGGGACTGGAAGTTAATATTAAGAACTTCACTGTCAAAATCATCAACTTCCGGGCAAGTTTCTTCCCATTTGACTTCTTCCATTTGTGGAGCCTCGACTGTCATGGAACCTTGCTTGCCGCCGACAACAACAGGCCATCCATCTGTCCATTCAATTTTTTGAAGTGCCGTTTCGCGCCCTAAAGGGCAGTAGCCTCTTTGTTCAAGCACAGGCTGATCGCTGACAGGAAGCGGTCTGCCTGTTAAATGGGCGATATACCATTCGTCTGTATGTGTATGCAGAAGAGAGGCATGCCCACATTTTTGCAGCTTGTTTCGAGGATCATGCCATGATGTCAATAATGGATAATCTGGTTGTGTCTCATAAGGTCCGAAAATGTTTTTGGAGCGGGCAACAGTTTCAGCATGCTGATATGTTGTGCCTCCTTCTGCCGTAAATAGATAATAATAATCACCAATCTGGTAAAGATGTGGCCCCTCTGTATATTTAATATCGGTTCCTTTATAGATGATTTTTGTTTCGCCAATCAGTTCTTGCTTTTCAGGGCAGTATTCCTGCAAAGCAATTCCGTAAAAATTATGATGGGAGATGCGATGATCCCAATACATATTCAATAAATATTTTTTTCCATCAGTATCATGGAATAAAGAGGCATCAAATCCAACACCGTTTAAAGGAATAGGTTCAGACCATTCGCCATCTACCGTTTCACAAGTTGTCAAATAGTTTGTGCAGTCTTTCCAAATACCTTCTGTTACTTTAACATCTGTATAAATCAGCCAGAACTTCCCATCATGGTAGCTAAGGTCTGGTGCCCAAATGCCTCCTGAATTTGGATTCCCCTTCATATCAAGCAAGGATATGCGATTTAATGGGTGTGCAACTAAATGCCAGTTTACTAGATCTTTAGAATGATGGATCTGCACCCCTGGAAACCATTCGAAAGTGGATGTGGCAATATAATAATCTTCACCAGCACGGCATATGCTTGGGTCAGGATTAAATCCTTTTAAAATGGGGTTTTGAATGTTCATATTAATAGCCTCCTTTAATTTTTAATGAAGCACGTTTTTTTAGAGTATCTGTAATTTCTGCTAATTGTTTATCATCTAATTTATAAAAATTAATATTTATTAATGCCAGCACCAAAATAATAGCTGGTATTAAGGAAGTTGCAATCAAGATTCCTAATAAAGATGTTGGAGTTTGTGTTTGGTTTGCGATATAGCCGAATTGTGCCAAGACAAGCCCAGGAACGGCTCCTCCTAATGCCATTCCGCATTTAAAGAAGAAACCAATGATGGCATAGATCAAACCACTTAATCTTTTTCCGGTAACATATTCACCATATTCAATGGTTTCTGGTATCAATGCCCACATAAATGCTCCAGCAGTCAGGGTTCCTAAAGCGGTTACAATTCGGGAAATTAAAATTAAAGATACCATGCTTGGCGGAATAACTAAAAGAGAAAGGGTGCCAATTATACTTAATAGAAGCGAATAATTCAGCAATGCTTTTTTGCCTATTTTTTTATTAAGTATTGGAATCAATGGGATACAGAGAAATGCTGGTATAGAACCTAATACGGTATACCATTTCACAAGATCTGTACGATCCATATTGTATGTTACATAATAAACGCCTATGGAATTGCTGATAGAGTTGACGCCGAAAATAAGAACAAAGAAAATGCTTAAAACGACTAAAGGCCGATTTTTTTTGAATTGTTCAAACAAGTCTGTGAAAGAAATTTCTTCTTCATTAACTGGCTTTATTCGCTCTCGTGTACTGAAGAAACAGAATAGCAAAAGCAATGCCCCAGCAATGCCTATAGTTCCCATCGTAAGCTGCCAGCCTCTTGAAGGACTGGATGCATTTCCAAAGAATTCTGCCAAAAAAGGCACAAAATAAGCAACGATAACTCCGCCTAAATTTGCAAAAATCATCCGTACAGAAGTCATACTGACAATTTCGGTATTATTATTTGTTATGGCAGGTGTTAATGCCCCATACGGAACATTAATGAAAGTATAAATAACAGAAAGCCCTGTATATGTTATGTAAGCATAAATTAATTTGCCGTTTTCAGAAAAATCTGGGGTAGTAAAACAAAGTATAGCTAAACCGGCAAATGGAATTGCTCCATACAAAAGATAGGGTCTAAATCTCCCGAATCTTGTGTTTGTTTTATCCACTAATGTTCCTACAATTGGATCACTGATCGCATCAATAAAGCGAACGACAAGAAACATAGTTCCAGCAGCTCCCGCTGATAAACCATAAATATTTGTATAGAAAAAAAAGCAAGTAAATAGAAATAGTTTGATAGATTAAATTGCTTGCTAGATCTCCAGATGCATATCCTACTTTTTCGGTAAATTTTATTTTTGGACTATTTTGTGTTTGATAAGTGGGTCTTGGCTGCAAACTTTCCAAATTTGTTCAACTCCTTAGGGCTTTTTAGACTATTCATAAATAAAGGGCTTACAAAAGATAATAGTTAGATATTAGGTTTATTTGCTGATAAATACACCTCTTTATATTGTATTAAAAAAACTTTGTATATCCATTGAACTAACTTTAGATAAAAAATAACATATTCCTTTTAGAAAAGCAATGCATAAAAAATCAAAAAATAAAACTTTGTGCATCAAATAAACAAAGTGTATGATAATTTTGATTTGAATTTCTTCTTATTTGTTTAATAGAGTGTTAATGCTGAAAAATTTAGTGATCCAGAATGTGTGTTTTCTCTTAGTAATGAAAGCGAATAATTTTTAATTGGGAAGAAAAAGAAAGCTACTAGAGAGAATATGTGCCTAGACTTTTGCAGAAATTCTTGTTGGAAAGGCTTAAAATATTACCGATAATAAAAAAATCCCTTCGTTCTAGAGAGCATTTTCATAACTTCTCTAAACAGAAGGGAATGAATCATATAATTAATTGAAAAAAGAGTGAGGAAAACGTTTTAAGCTAAAGTAAATTTATAGCTTGTTGTAGATTGATAGGTTTCATTCTTATCCAGTACGATAGAAGGAAACTCTGGATGATTTACAGCATCTGGCGGCAATTGTGTTTCAAGGCATATTCCTAAATGTTTTTCGGGCGAGTTTCCTCTAATTTCAAAGTTGCCCTCCAGCATGTTGGAAGTATAGACGACAACACTAGGCAAATCAGTTGCAACTATAAGCTTCCGTCCATTAAAAGGATCTGACAGCGAAATTTGTTCTAATGCATTTGGGTTTATTAAAAAAGGATGATCATATCCGCCGCCAACAAGTTTGTTTTGTGGGTGGTTGGATTCTGTCGCTTCCATGATTTTTTTCCCTTTTCTTAGATCAAAGGCAGTGTCAGCAACATCAATAGACTTACCAGTAGGGAGCAAGGCTTGATTCAGCTCTAAAAACTGGTCGCTGTTAATCATTAATTCATGTTCAAGAATGGTTCTTTTTAAATTTCCGCTTAAATTAAAATAAGAGTGGTTCGTTAAATTAACAACTGTTTTTTTATCAGAAGTGGCTTTATATGCAATGACTATTTCGTTATTATTATGGATGCTGTAATTTACATCTACCTTCAGATTTCCAGGATATCCTGCTTCTCCATCAGGACTAGTATAAGTGAAATTAATGCTTACCTCATCTGCTTTTTCTTCTAAAGAGGATTCCCAAACAACATTATGGAACCCATTGGGACCTCCGTGCAAATGATTTTCCCCCTCATTTTTCGGAAGCTGATAAGTAGTTCCATCTAATTCAAATTTTGATTGGCCTATTCTTCCTGCAACACGGCCAATGATGGAACCAAAATAAGGAGAATAATCAAGATATTCTTCTAGCGTATCAAATCCTAGTACAGCATTTTCCAATATGCCATTTTTATCTGGCACCACTATTTTAGTAATGATGCATCCATAATCAATGCAAGTAACCTCCATGCCATTATTATTTTTAATAGTGTAAGATGTGACTTTTTGACCATTAAATTCGCCAAATAATTTTTTTGTAACCTTCATATTAATCATCCCTTTAAATTAATAGTGTAAGCATGTATAGTTATAGCAGCTTTAGAAAAACTATATTGGTCCCCTCTGGTTAGCGTTTTCATTTTTGGAGACTAAAAATAGTTTTATCTAAATTATAGAATCTATTATACAATAAGAAACTTGTTTGTGTAATCGATAAACAAAGTTTTTGCAATTTGTTATAATAATTAATAATATAAATTTTTAGTTATCTTCTTTTTGTTTCATTCCATCATCAGTTATTTTGCAAAACTATTTTTCTTGTAGAAAGGTGACTAAAAAATGTTCAGTCTATTAAAAAAATGGAATACGCTGCGCAACCAAATTTTATTTGTATTTTTGTTTGTTATGTTCATTGTATTGGTGATAGTCAGCATCCTGACTTTTAATCAGGTTTCTTCTTTGCTGAAAAAAAATGCCGAAACACAAATTCAGCAGGTGGCCATTGAAGCAAGCGGCAAAATGGAATCGCTTTATGAACAAATAAATATGGCGTCGAAGCTTGTTACTACAAATGATAAAGTCCAAAAGATGCTCATAAGAAAATATGAAAAAAAATCAGTGGCATTTTCTGAACTTCAAGAACTGATGAGCACAGTAAATACCATTACGGCAAACTCAGATGGCATCTTTTCCTTTCAGCTTTTTACACATGATCAAAGCCGACTTTTGCCACTTGATGAGGGAAGTCTTCAGCCTCGATTGGATAAACGTTGGATAGAAAAAGCGGACAGGGCTAAAGGAAAACTTGTTTGGATAGGACAAGATCCTAATGATTCAAACTATTTCCTTGCTATTAGAAGAGTGAATTTAATGGATCGGAGTTATGCGAATGGAGGATATTTGCTGATTAGCATTTATCATAATTATTTTCAATTTGCCAATCAAGATTTTTCAAAGGAAGCAACACAATATTCTATCCTTTTGGATAAAAAAGGAAATTCGATCATTTCAAATTATCAGCAGCCGATTGATCCCATCGTAAATAATCAGGATTCTACTATTAAAATAAATGAAAGGGATTACATGGTTACAAAACATTCTTCTAATGTGACTGGCTGGAATGTGCTTATTTTAACGCCTGTCAGTGCCCTTACTGAAGGTATAATTGTCTTGCGCTCGAGCATTCTGATTTCCGGAATAATTGGATTAGCCATTTATTTTATCAGTTCCTTGTTCCTTTCTAATATTATTACAAAGCCTATCTTAAGATTGACGAAATCAATGCAATACGCCAGCGAAGGTTCATTGACGCTGAATCCAAATGTGCCATCAGTAAATGAAATAAATGAATTGAACAGTACATACAACCAGCTTGTCAAAGAAACGAATCATTTGATTACGATGGTCTATCAAAAAGAAATTATCAGAAGCCGCAGTGAATTAAAGGCTCTGCAAGCGCAAATAAATCCCCATTTTCTCTTTAATACCTTAGATGCGCTTCATTGGGCGCTTGAAGATAAAAATGAGGAAGAACTGGCTGAACTTGTGGTGGCAATGTCTAATTTATTTCGTTATACGATAACAAATCAAAATGAAGATGAATGGGTTTTTATCAAAGAAGAAATGCGGCATATTGATGATTATATGGAAATTATGAAGATGCGCTTTGGCGAACATTTAAAGTGGACTATCCATCTTCCTAAAGAAGTTGAGTATGTTAAAATACCAAAATTTTTAATCCAGCCACTGGTGGAAAATGCAGTGCTGCATGGTGCAGGAAACAAATTAGATCAATGTACAATACTAATTGCAATTGAACTAATGGATGCATCGCATCTTAAGATTATTGTTCAGGATGATGGTTTAGGCATAGAAGAGGAGAAACTAAGCAAAATCTTGGGCTCGCTGGAAAATGGGAAAATCTTATCCAAGAGTGGAAAGGGAATGGCTTTAGCTAATGTTTCGAAAAGGCTTAAATTGTATTATGAGGAAGAACTGCAAGGTCTTACTATTAAAAGTAAAATAAATAAAGGAACAGTGATTTCATTTGATATTCCAATCAAAGGGGAGAATGGCGATGTATACAAAAACAATCTTAATTGTGGATGATGAGCCAAGATCAAGGCAAGGGCTGAAAAAAACGCTGGAAATATGGGCTGATGGAAACTATCAAATTCTTATGGCGGAGAATGGAAAAGAAGCGATTGAAATTATTCAGCAGCAAAAAATCAATATTCTTATTACAGATATCCGCATGCCGCAAATCACAGGACTAAACTTATTAACAATGATAAAAGAAAAGAATATAAACCCAGTTGTAATTGTGATATCTGCATATTCGGAATTTGAATATGCTCAAACAGCCATCCGTTTAGGTGTAACAAATTATTTGCTTAAGCCGATAAGTAAAAGCAAGTTGATTGAGGCTGTTGAAGAGGCGGCTACAGTGGAAAAAAAGCAAGAGAGAGCGGGAATAATTGAAAAAGTAGTGGATGAAAAACTAGTGGATGCAAACGTAAAAAATCAATCTTCAAAAGAAACTATACGTAAGGCCATGAGCTATATTGATGATCATTTAAAGCAAGAGGTTACACAGAAGGAAGTGGCAGAGCATATTCATTTAAACCCAAGCTATTTTAGTGTTTTATTTAAGGAACAAGCCAAGCTAACTTTCAGTGAATATATAACAAGGCGAAGAATTCAGCATGCAAAAAACTTGCTGATAACCACTAATCTTCCAGTTGGAGAAATTGCCGAAGAATCAGGTTATAAAACAGCAAAATACTTTATTAAAATTTTTAAAGAATTAGAGGGAGTAACGCCAAGTGCATACCGAAAAAACAACGATGAAAAGGCTTTCTAAAAATAGTGGTATTTTTTCTAATCGTTGTGACCTTTTAGGACATCTATTTAAATGTTAGACTTTGTTTGTAAATAAAAATTAATGAAAAGACTAAGGGGGTAGCACAAATTGTTTAGTAAAAAAGTATTTTCATCCATAATGTCACTTGTCTTAATTTTGGTTCTAGCTTTAACAGGATGTTCTTCTTCTACTTCATCCAATAATGAAAGCGCTTCAAATAGTGGCAAAACAGTTATTAAATTTATGCACTTATGGCCTGAAGGCAGTTCAAAGGCACAGTATACAATTGTCAATAATATTATTAAACAATATGAAAAGGATCATCCAGATGTAAAAATTCAAACAGAAATTTTAGGCAATGAACAATACAAGGATAAAATCAAAGTATTGTCAGCTTCTAATGAGCTTCCTGATGTTGGTGTCACATGGGCAGCCGGCTATTTAGAGCCTTTCGTTAAAGGGAATATGCTAGCGACATTAGATGATGTAATCGAAAGTGATTTTAAAGATTCATTTGTAGCAGGAACAACAGAAGCATATGCTTTTGACGGCAAAACATATGGCCTGCCCCTTGAATTAAACATTACTCCTGTCTATTACAATAAGGAAATTTTTAAGAAATATAATTTAGAAGTCCCAAAAACATATGATGAGTTTTTAAAGGTAGTAAAAACGCTAGTAGATAAAGGCGTAACCCCAATTACATTAGGAAATAAAGATCGCTGGACTGGATCTATGTGGTATATGTATCTTGCAGATAGAATTGGAGGACCAGAGGCATTAACAAATGCAATTAACCGCAAAGGCAGCTTTGAAGATCCATCTTTAGTGAAAGCCGCAGAGGAAATCCAAAAGCTTGTGGATATGAAAGCATTTGTAAAAGGATTTAATGGATTATCCAATGATGAAGCAAAAGGATACTTTATGAATGAGCAGGCAGCTATGTATATGATGGCGACTTGGGAGCTGCCAAATTATACGACAAGCCCTGATGTTACACAAGAGTTTAAAGATAAAGTAGGCTATTTTAAATTCCCTACATATGAAGGCGGAAAAGGGGATATCAACAGCTATGTCGGAGGTCCTGGTGTTGGACTGTTTGTTTCAGAAAACTCTAAAGTAAAAGATGAAGCAAAAGATTTTGTTGCTTATTTAGTAAAAGAGTGGGGCAAACACTCTGTACAAGATGCTGGGGTCATTCCAGCAACAGTTGTAGACACTTCTAGTGGGGATCTTGACCAAATGTATGTTGATATTCTAAATGATTTGGCAAATGCATCAAATCTTACTTTATATGCAGATGTACAAATGAGCTCAAGTGTTGCACAAGTTCATTTAAATATGATCCAGTCATTATTTGGCGGCCAAGCAACGCCTAAGGAATTTACCAAAAAACAGGAACAAGCTTTAGAAGATGACAAATAAATAATAGGTTAATAAGAGGGCGGGGGAGAGGCCCTCTTATTAATAAAGGGAAGGAGCCTGGAAAAATGAAAAATGTTATGTCAAATAAATTGGCAATTGCTCTTTATGTACTTCCTTCATTGCTTCTTATTCTAATCTTAATTTATATTCCTATTGTATTGACAGGCTACTATGGGCTGATGGATTGGGATGGAATAGGAAAAATGAAGTTTATTGGGCTAGAAAACTATATCCAGTTGATTAAAGATAAGCTATTTTGGTCAAGCACGTACCATTCCGTATTATTGGCTGTTTTTTCTACCGTCAGCTTAATTGCCTATTTGTTTATCTCCGTTATATTGGCAAGTAAAATTAAGGGCGCAAATTTACTTAGAAAAATTTATTTAATCCCAATGTTATTATCCTCTGTTGCAATTGCCCAGCTATGGCTGAAGATTTTTGACCCGACAAATGGAATGCTTAATAAGCTGCTTGAAATGTTTGGAGTAGAAAATACACCAACTTGGCTGGCTGACCCCAATTTAGTATTGTTCGCTATTTTTATTCCAATTGTTTGGCAGTATGCTGGCTTTTATATCATTATATATTATGCTGCATTAAAAGGGGTGCCGGAGGAAATTATAGAAGCAGCTAAAATTGATGGAGCAACTCCAGCACAAATAGCCTATAAAATTAAATTGCCTTTAATATCGGGTGTCATTAAAGTGACGATTGTTCTGGCGATTGTTGGTTCATTAAAATATTTTGATTTAATTTATGTGATGACAGGCGGAGGGCCTAATGGATCAAGTGAGGTTATAGCGTCTCTTATGTATCGGGAAGCATTTAAATCTTATAACTTTGGATATGGAAGCGCCATTGGTTTTGCTTTGCTCGTAATATGTTTAGTTATGACATGGGTAATCACCAAATTAACCGCATCTAAAGAAGATGTTCAGTATTAAAAAGGAGGGATAAAGATGAGCGAGGCTGTTGCACAAAAACAAATGAAAACGACTTTATCAGCTTCTCCTAAAACAAAAAATTCTTTTGGGAAAAGAGTCGGGTTTGGTTTTCTGTATCTATTTTTAGGAATTATCGCGATATTTCAAATTTATCCATTGATTTGGCTGTTTTTCTTCTCATTAAAAACAAATCAGGAAGTGTTTGGACTATCCCCATTTGCTTTGCCGAAAGATCCGCAATGGGGAAATTATGTAAAGGTATGGACGCAAGGAAACATCAGCCTTTATTTTTTCAATAGTGTATGGATTACCGTCATTGCGGTGATTTTAACTGTTATTTTGGCAAGTTTGGTTACCTTTGCAATTACTAGAATGTATTGGAAATCCAGCAAACTAGTGCTTGGATTGTTTATGGTCGGTATCATGATTCCCCTTCATTCTACCCTAATTCCGTTATTCAGCTTTTTTAACAATGTACATTTAATTGATAATCCAATCTCTATTATTTTATCTTATACTGCTTTTAATCTGCCGCTGACAATTATGATTTTGCTAGGATTCTATCAAACTCTTCCTAGAGAAATTGAAGAGGCAGCTGTAATGGATGGATGCTCTATCCACCGAATATTTTTCCAAATCACACTTCCAATGACAACACCAGTTATGGCAACTATCGTTATTATCAATATGATTTATAACTGGAATGAATTTGTATTTGTTAATACATTTATCAGTTCAGATAAATGGAAAACATTAACGGTGGGGGTCAATAACTTTGTTGGGCAATATTTGACAGATTGGGGCGCTATTGGGGCAACACTTATGATCAGCATTATTCCGATATTAATTGCTTTTATTACATTGAGCAATCGCATTGTAGAAGGAATTGCTGCTGGCTCTGTAAAGGGATAATAAAGTGGAAAAATTGTCATAGGATAAGAGGTGATAAGAAGTGGGGAGAAAATCACTGGGCAAACTTTTTACAATATGCGACTGGATAACGAAATTGGCATATATCAATCTATTATGGTGTCTCTTTGCAGCAGCGGGATTGTTTATTTTCGGATTTATGCCTGCTACAGCAGCATTGTTTACAATTGTCCGGAAATGGCTGATGAAAGAAACCAGCATTCCTATTTGGAGAACGTTTTATACTGTATATAAACAAGAAATATGGAAAACAAATATATTAGGATTAATATTGGCAGTCTGGGGTGCATTGATTTATGCTGATTTCCAATTTCTGCTCCATACAGAAGGGCTTTTTCGTATAGCAATGACCAGCGTGCTTCTTATTATCATATGTTTATATGTAATTATTTTGCTCCTTATATTCCCAATTTATGTTCATTATGATCTGAAAATCATCGGTTATTTAAAATATTCGCTGCTATTAGGAGCGCTAAACATCCATATGGTGCTTTGTATGCTGGCAGGATTGTCGGCAGCAATTTTCCTGTTGCTATATTTGCCGGGACTTCTCCCATTCTTTAGTGCTATATCCATTGCCTGTATACTAATGTCAGGCGGCATTTATTGCTTTAGCCGGATAGAAAAAAGGAAGAATAAGAACCAGCTGCAAACTAGCACTGATATAAAAGAACATATCACTGTGTAGAAGATTTGCTTCTAAAACGGTGTAAATAAAAGCATAAAAGTTTTTTAAGCTTGTTAGTTTAAAAAACTTTTATGCTTTTTTTGTCATGAAATATATAAAAACTAACTATCATTGGAGAAATTTCTCAATGATAGTTAGTCGCGCCGACCGGGCTTTTATTTTCCCCACACACATTCCTCGTTTTGTACAGGGAGAGGTTGTATAGGGGGGAAAGGAAACACAATCTTTTCTGGTGTGAAAGAGAGATTAGAGAAGAGTGTGTGCAACTTCTTTAACGGCTATTGCCTTTTCCTACTGGACTTGAAGTTTGGACTTAAGGAAATTTTCAGATGAAAATGCTGATGCACCTAAAGCGGAAACAGGAAGAGACAAATCTGAAAAATTAACGTTAATGTCTGTTTGATGGAAAGGTGATGTAAAAGTTTTTATAGCGTGCTGAACTTGAGGTTCAATCCATTTTTTTGCCGAAGCAAGGCGGTTTCCAATAATAATTTGCTGAGGATTAAATGCATGGATAATATTTATAATCCCAGAGGCAAGGTTTTGGCCGATTTCTTCTAATAAAGCAAGGACAGATGGATCTTTTTTTTCCGCAAGTGATAATATTTCTCCTAAACTAATTTCCTCACTGTTTCCTAGCTGCAATTGATTTGCTTTGGATAATAGCGATTGTTCAGAGGCGTAAAGTTCCCAGCAGCCCTTATTTCCACAACGGCACTTTATCCCATTTTTGTCAATTGTCATATGCCCCACTTCACCTGAATAGCCATTAAATCCGCTGTAAAGTTCCCCATTTATAATGATTCCTGCACCAATTCCAATGCCGACACTTATATAAATAAGGTTATCAAAATGCAAGCCAATGCCGAATTTTTTCTCACCATAAGCACCTGCATTCGCTTCATTTTCAATAATAACCGGCAGATGGAATGCATCTTCGATTTCTTTTTTTAAAGGGACATTCTTCCAGCCAAGATTTGGTGCAAGCAAAACATCACCTTCATTATTGACTATTCCTGGTGCTCCAATTCCAATTCCCACAATTCCATAGGGAGAAGGAGGGGCTGCGTTTATAAGAGAAGAAATGACCTTTTTTACATGATCAAGAGTCTCTTCATACGTAGTGTTTTTATATTTTTTATTTTCGCTAAAAACTATATTTCCCTGTAGATCGGTTAAAACTCCAAGTATATAGTTTACCCCAAGGTCAAGACCAATAGAATAGCCTGCTCCTTGATTAAACAAAAGCATTACTGGACGTCGCCCGCCGCTTGATTCCCCTGGACCTGATTCATAGATTAATTGTTCTTCAAGAAGTTCAGAAACTAATGAAGAAACGGTTCCCTTATTTAGCCCGGATTGTTGTGCGATGTCAGCACGAGAAATAGGAGCATGGTTAATAATTAAATTTAATACAAGTGATTTATTTTCTTTTTTAACTAACTGCTGATTCCAAGTAACATGCATAGTAGTATTAATCTCCTTTTTATCATTAGTTTATTCTTTTAATTTTAGCATGAAAAAATGAATTTAATCATGAATATATAGCTATTATACACTTAGTTTGTGCAATAAATAAACTAAGTGTAGTGAAATATCAGCTATTATATGAATTTAGTAAAAAATAAGCTGTATGTTTATGAAGGAATATGCCAAAAAGAAGCAATAAGTACTGGTGCAATCTAAATTAACCATATAAAGTGAAACTTCAATCAGTGGGGGTTTTACTGTCCATTAAATAGTAATAAATTCCAAGAAGAGAAAGCCATTTTAAATTGTCAGATGCAAAATCTATTAATTATAAAAAACTTTGTTTATCCGCTGGACAAACAAAGTTAAGGTTGCTATAATAAGCTCATAGGAATTGAAGTTGAAAGAAGCACTTACATAATAAATAAAGATGGGCTTTTTTCGGCTCCTTGTAAGCGGTAACAATCTAGGTGTTCAAAAAATTTAAATTAAGTAGGAGGAAACTCACATGACTTATTTCCAAAATATCAGCAAAATTAAATATGAAGGACCAACTTCAAAAAACCCATTTTCATTTAAGTACTATAATCCAGAAGAATTGATTAATGGAAAATCAATGGAAGAAATACTGCGTTTTTCAGTTGCCTACTGGCATACATTTACAGCAGACGGTTCTGATCCATTTGGTGTAGGTACAATGGTGAGACCATGGGATCGTTTTAAAGGGTTGGATTTAGCAAAAGCTCGTGTAGAAGCGGCGTTTGAACTGTTTGAAAAGTTGAATGCACCTTTCTTCTGTTTCCATGATTCCGATATTGCTCCTGAAGGAAACACATTAAAAGAAACGTATGATAATCTTGATCCAATTGTTTCTATGATCAAGGAATATATGAAAACAAGCAAAACAAAACTACTTTGGAATACAGCTAACATGTTTACACATCCAAGATATGTTCACGGTGCTGCAACAACAAATAATGCCGATGTTTATGCTTTTGCTGCTGCAAAAGTGAAAAAAGGACTTGAAATCGGAAAAGAGCTTGGAGCAGAAAACTATGTATTCTGGGGCGGGCGTGAAGGATATGAAACATTATTAAATACAGATATGAAATTAGAACAAGATAATTTAGCGCGTTTCTTCCATATGGCTGTTGATTATGCAAAAGAAATTGACTTTAATGTACCTTTCTTAATTGAACCAAAACCAAAAGAGCCAACAAAACATCAATATGACTTTGATGTTGCTACAGGTCTTGCATTCTTGCAAAAATATGATCTGCAAGACTACTTCAAATTTAACATTGAAGCAAACCATGCAACGCTTGCAGGGCACACATTTGAGCATGAACTAAGAGTTGCCCGCATCAATGGAATGCTTGGATCTGTAGATGCAAACCAAGGGGATACACTAATCGGCTGGGATACAGATGAGTTCCCGACAGACTTATATTCTACAACACTAGCAATGTATGAAATTTTATTAAATGGCGGTCTTGGCAAAGGCGGACTAAACTTTGATGCTAAAGTAAGAAGAGCATCTTTTGAGCCAGAGGATCTTTTCCATGCACATATTGCAGGGATGGATGCATTTGCAATCGGCTTAAAAGTAGCGAATAAATTGCTTGAAGACAGAGTGTTAGAAGATGTAATCGCTGACAGATACAGCAGCTTTAAAGAAGGAATCGGCTTAGAAGTTGTGGAAGGAAAAACAGATTTCCGCAAGCTGGAACAATATGCATTGCAGCTTGGAGAAATCAAAAATGTTTCTGGCCGTCAAGAAAGATTAAAAGCAATTGTAAATCAATATCTATTAGAAACATTATCAACTGTAAGTGTATAACAAGAAACAGGGACTGTTATAATCATAAAAATGTGCTGGAAGTAAAAAAATCCAGCACATTTTTTGAATAGAAGAAGAGAGGGAGAAACGGATGAAATATGTTATTGGCGTTGATTTGGGAACAAGCGCGGTAAAAATTTTGCTCGTAAATATGAATGGAGAAGTTGTATCAGAGGTATCAAAGGCATATCCATTGATCCATGATAAATCAGGCTATAGTGAGCAAAATCCAGAGGAATGGGTAGAAAAAACAGTAGAAGGGCTTTCGGAACTGCTGGCGAATTTTAATGAAAAATCTGAAAATATTGAGGGAATCAGCTTTTCTGGACAAATGCATGGACTTGTTCTGCTGGATAAAGAAAATAATGTATTAAGAAATGCGATTCTTTGGAACGATACAAGAACAACAGAGCAGTGCCGCCAAATCTATGAAGCAGTGGGAGAAGAAAAACTGCTTGCCATCACTAAAAACCCTGCTTTAGAAGGATTTACATTGCCTAAGCTTTTATGGGTCAAACAATATGAACCGGAAATATTTAAACAAGCAAGTGTATTTATGCTTCCTAAGGACTATTTGCGTTTCCGTTTAACTGGCAAAATACATAGCGAGTATTCGGATGCAGCGGGAACGCTTCTTTTAAATGTAAGCGAAAAAAAGTGGAGCACGGAAATTTGTGAGATATTCGGAATTCAGCCTGCTATTTGTCCTCCTTTAGTAGAGTCGCATGGCTTTATTGGAGAAATCACTTCAGATGTTGCAAGCAAAACAGGGCTTTTTGAATCTACAAAAGTTTTTGCAGGGGGAGCAGACAATGCCTGCGGTGCAATTGGATCAGGCATCTTGTCTGAAGGAAGAACATTATGCAGCATTGGCACATCAGGAGTTGTGCTTTCTTATGAAGAAAAAAATGATCAAGATTTCCAAGGGAAAGTCCACTATTTTAATCATGGGGAAGAAAATGCCTATTATACAATGGGGGTGACTTTAGCCGCAGGCCATAGTTTAAGCTGGTTTAAGGATACGTTTGCACAGGATGAAAACTTTGAAAATTTATTGCAGGATGTTGATTCCATTCCAATTGGTGCAAATGGTTTGCTGTTTACTCCTTATTTAGCTGGTGAAAGAACTCCTTATGCGGATGCCAATATACGCGGCAGTTTTATTGGAATGGATGCTTCCCATAAACGAAAAGATTTTGTTCGCTCAGTACTGGAAGGAATTACTTTTTCTTTAAACGAATCAATTGAAATCTTTCGGGAAAACGGCAAAAGGATTGATACAGTGATATCAATTGGCGGCGGCGCCAAAAATGAAGCATGGCTGCAAATGCAAGCTGATATTTTTAATGCCAATATTGTGAAACTTTCAAGCGAGCAAGGGCCTGGAATGGGAGCAGCAATGCTTGCTGCATTCGGTGTGGGCTGGTTTTCCTCTTTGCGTGAATGTGCCGATAAATTCGTATCAGCAGTAAAAACCTATGAGCCTATTGCTGATAATGTGGAACAATATCAAAAGCTTTTTCAACTGTATAAACAAGTTTACAAGCAAACAAAATCCATCAATGATGAATTGCTAGAATTTAGAAAGTAGCATGTAAAGCTAATGTGTGGAGGTGCCTAATGAAATACAGGGATTTAGGGAATACAGGAATAAAGGTCAGCGAAGTAAGCTTTGGAACATGGGCTATTGGCGGAGCATGGGGAAAAACAAATGATCAAGAGGCTTTAAAGTCGCTTGATCGAGCAATTGGAGAAGGCGTCAATTTTTTTGATACGGCGGATGTTTATGGAGATGGACATAGTGAAGAGCTTCTTGCAAAGGCAACGAAGGGAAAAGAAGATCAAATTCATATCGCTACTAAATTTTGCCGGATGGGAAATATCAATTCAAAAGAAAACTATTCCTATGAAACTGTCCGCACGTACTGTGAAAATAGTTTAAAGCGCTTGAATAGAGAAGCAATTGATTTATATCAGATTCATTGTCCGCCGCTTCAAGTTTTAAAGGATGGTACCGTGTTTGAAGTATTGGATCGATTGCAGCAGGAAGGGAAAATCCGCAATTATGGCGTCAGTGTAGAATCGGTTAAGGAAGGATTAGTTTGTCTGGATAATCCTAATGTAAAAGCATTGCAAGTAATATTCAATATTTTTCGCCAAAAGCCATTAGAAGAGCTGTTTCCAGCTGCAAAGCAAAAGGGGGCAGGCATTCTTGTCAGACTTCCGTTGGCAAGTGGACTGTTGACAGGGAAATTCAGCAAGGACCATCAATTTGAAGAAGATGACCATCGCAAATTTAATGAACATGGAGCAGCATTTAATGTTGGGGAAACTTTTGCAGGATTAGGATTTGCCAAAGGGGTAGAACTAGCCGACGAGCTTTCTTGGATTGCCAAGGGACGGAGAACAATGGCTTCTGCTGCATTACGCTGGATTTTAGACCAAGAAGAAGTATCTTGCATTATTCCCGGCTTTAAAAATGAAAAGCAAATACAGGAGAATTTGCTGGCGCTAGATGAAAAGCCATTTACAGAGCAAGAGCTTCAAAATGTACGGAAATTTTATGAGCAGAAAGTGAAAGAACATATTCGAGGACCGTATTAGAAGCTTTTATACCCAGCAAGGGCCCCTTATAAACTGGCATGTTTATAGGGGGCTTTTTTTAGGGGGAATCTGCATGATTATTGAACTTTTAAAGCGAGCTGCTGGTGGGCTGTTGTATAAAAGGAAAAGTTTTTTTGATTTTTATAAGCAACTTTTATTTTAGTAGTCGGTATGGAAATATGAATTTTTTGATACTCTTTATAACGAAAAAAAATATGGTAAATAGAAGAAGAAAATGCATGCAGAAAAGAAATTGGCAATTCTGCTGCTACAGTTCCATCTGTATGGAACGGCAATTTAAATACAAATTGATTATCAAAATTATTTCGATCGCGGAACAGCAATTCAGCGGCAGAGTCTAAAAAATCACCAGCAATTTTAACATGCAAATAAAATTTATTGTCTAATACATATGCTTGGATAAGTTCTGCATACATTGGAACACGAATTAAATTATAAGGATCTGCTAATGGAGAGACCATATATGGTCTATTATTTTGGACAATATATTGTTTTCTTTTTTCTTCCTTATGCCATCTAAAAAGCTCTTCTATTTTTTTATACTGTCTCTTTTGAAAGAGCTCATAGCAAATATGATTAATTGGTTCAATAATATAGTTTACAGCATCTTCATTCCGTTTTGCTGTTTTATGTAAAATTTTTCGGAATGTTCGTATGTAAGCAATCCGCTTAAGGAAATCGGTTGTTTTTATTCGATATGATGAATCATTGCTTCGCAAAGTATAATAACGATGCATAAATTGGTTAAAGCAGTCAAATTCATATAAACGGTTCATCACCATTTGTTTTAATTCGGGCTCCATTTTCTTTTGATGAAAATAGTGCATTACTTTTATATTGCAATGCATTTTTTTTAGTATATTTGTTTGTTTTGTTAAAGAGTCCTGATTGTTTTCTAAACGGTTCAAATAATAAATTGTGCTGGTTGTAGTAGAGATTTTTTTTGCATGCAAAAGGTAGTCGATGAAGAATTGTTTGTCTTCTGCGTATTTCATTTCTGGAAAAGTAAGGTTATGCCTTTTGACAATGCTGGATCTTATCATTCTTGCTCTTGGCCCAAGATGATGGAAAATATGGGGGATAGCAGTTGGAGGCACACTCCGTCTATTGATGCATGATTCGTGCTCGGCCATCACTTTTGGCTGACCGCCTCCCATTTTTATTGTTCTTCCCACTATATAATCATCGCCTGTTTCCTCTAATACAGCATATAGTTTTTCTAAACCTGACTTCTCCAGCCAATCATCTGCATCAAGAAATGTTAAATAAGGGGCAGAAGCTAAATGCATGCCAAGATTTCTCGGAAATGCTGGAGTGCCTGTATTGCTTTTTAGAAAAGCAAGTTTGATAGAAGGGTATTTTGCTGCATACTCTAATAAAATATGGCGGGTGCTGTCTGTGGAGCCATCATCTACAAGAATATATTCCAAATGTTCCTGTCCGATTGATTGCTGCAATACAGATTGCACAGTCTGATGAATGGTTTTTGCATTATTAAAAACTGGCGTAATAATGGAAACTAATGGATTTTGAGCAGCATGGTTAGCTTGAATAACTTCATATGCATTTTTGCGGGTCCTGGTTCTTATTTTTGGACATAAATTAAATGGAATAATATTCATTGCTATCCTTTCTTTTTTGCATAGTCTTATTCTTCATTATTTATAGATTGTTCTTCGACTATACATTCATCTGTAAATTATTCCTTCATCGACTGCTAATAAATTAGAAAGAATGGAATACCTTAGTGAAATTTATCCTTTAAAATGGTCCATATAGTATAATGAAAGTATTATTTATTTTATGGAGGAAATCATGACAACAATCGCAGATATAGCAAAACTTGCAGGTGTTGCCAAAAGTACAGTTTCTCGTTACTTAAATGATGGCTCTGTTAGCGAGGCAACAAAAAAGAAAATAGAGAGAGTAATTATGGAAACCGGCTATACTCCTAATGCGTTCGCGCAAAGCTTAAAAGCAAAAAGCACAAATATAATCGGCACGATTGTCCCGAGGCTGGACTCTTATGCTGCGTCCCGCACTGTAATTGGAATTGATGAACAATTGAAAGCACTTAATTATCAGATGCTTGTTTCTAATTCTAATCAGCATTTAGAAACAGAAATAGAAAATATTTATACATTGGCAAAACAAAAAGTAGCGGGAATTATACTGCTTGCAGCTGAAATAACGGAAATGCATATAGAGGCATTTTCTAAAATAAACATTCCTGTTTTATTAGTAGGACAGCAGCATGAAAATATCTATAGTGTAGTTCATGATGATTATCATGCAGCATATGAAATGGGAAAGTATATTTTGGGTAAAGGACATAAAAGAATTGCCTATTTAGGCGTAACGGAAAAAGACATTGCGGTCGGAGTAAAGCGTAAACAAGGATTTAAAGAGATCATGAAGACGGCTTTAGATTGTGAAGTAAACTATTATGAAACCAGCTTTAATATCGCAGGGGCTTTAGAACAAGTGCCTGAAATACTGGATTCCTTTCGTCCTACCGTTATTGTTTGCGCCACAGACAATATTGCAATTGGAGCAATGAAGGCTGCTTCTTTAAAAGGCTACACTATCCCTCAGGATCTATCTATAACAGGATTTGGAGGCTATGAAATTACGGGAATGATTCATCCAGGCTTAACTACGGCCAAATTTTTTTATAAGGAAGCAGGGCAATTGGCTGCTAAGAATATAGTGAAGCTAGTAAGAGGAGAAGAAGTCGAGTCATTGAATGTTTCAAGCTTTCAAATAATTATTAGAGAAAGCGTTGATAGTGTAAATTAAATATTTTATAACCGCTTTGAAACCGGTTCCTAATATCGGTTTTAAAATAAACATAATAGGAACCGGTTTCTATCAACAGTTGCAATTATACAACTGTTCTTGGAGACAAACATACCATAGAAATTTTTATCAACGATGGAAAAGAAGTATTTACAAGCAGGATTTTCTTAACTGAAGGAAGCGAAGGAATTATCTTTTTTTGCAGAAGATGGAAGCTGTATATTTGAAGCAATCATTTCGCAGATTTAAAGAAAAGGTTCTATTGAATGGAATGGTTGATTAAATACGATAGCGAATAGAGCAAAAGATGTTTTGTCAAAGGTTGCGGAGAAAGAATCTGCCATATAAGAAAGAGTTGTTATGCATGCAATTGGATGGCTTACTTCTAAAAGCTATTTATTATGCCGAAAAATATCTGCTTAGAGAAATTGACACTAGAAGAAGGATGAACTATAATAATTTTGTAAACGGTTACTTTTTAAAGATATAAAAAGTATGTTAAATAATCTGACAAAATAAATGCTTTTTTTCATATCTTTTAATAAGATATGAATTAATTACAGAACAACTGGTATAGACATCTAGTCGTATAGTTATCTGTATTGCGAGCAATATATGAAAGGAACTGACCATGAAACAAAAAAACAGAGAATCTATACTGCTTTCCAATCTTTTTATTTATACAGAAGAAGGGGCTATTTCCAGAGGATACTTAAGAATAGCAGATGGTGTGATTGAATCTTATGGATCACTTGAGGAGTTGCCTGCTGATAGAAAGCAAACAGATGAAATGATAGAATTTCCAGAATCATACCAATTAATTCCGGGTTTAATTGATATCCATATACATGGTGCAAATAATGCAGATGTAATGGATGGAACCTTTAAAGCTTTAGAAATAATGGCACAAACTTTGCCGAAAGAGGGGACAACCAGTTTTTTGGCAACAACGATGACACAAGGAGAACAGGAAATTGAGGCAGCTTTAAAAAATGCAGCGGATTATATCAAAAATCAAACAGATTCAAGTGCGGCAGAGGTATTAGGCATTCACTTAGAAGGCCCATTCATCGCAGCAGCAAGAGCGGGGGCACAACCGCTTCAAGCAATAAAAAAGCCAAATGCGGCATTATTTAAGAAATGGCAGAGTATAGCAGGAAACCAAATCAAATTAGTCACGCTGGCGCCAGAGGAAGAAGGGGGCTTAGAGCTAGCAGCCTATTTAAAAGAAACAGGTGTCATTGCTTCAATGGGACATACAGATGCTCTTTATGAGGAAGTTCTCAAAGGAATAGAGGCAGGAGTGTCACATGTTACCCATCTATACAATGGCATGAGAGGGCTGCATCATCGTGATCCAGGTGTTGCTGGCGCCAGCTTGCTTCATAAAGAGTTGTTTGTAGAAATGATTGTTGACGGCATTCATATTCACCCGAAAATTGTCCAGCTGACCTTTCAGCAAAAAGGCAAAGAAGGGATTATATTGATAACGGACAGCATGCGTGCAAAATGGATGGCGGATGGCATTTCTTCGTTAGGTGGACAAAAAGTGATAGTGCAAGATGGAAAAGCTTTGCTAGAAAATGGCGCCCTTGCTGGAAGCACGTTAAAAATGGAGGAAGGAATCAGAAATATGATGCAGTTTACTGGCTGTTCTTTAGAAGATGCCATTTATATGGGCTCCTATAATCCAGCTAAACAATTGGGCATATTAGATAAAAAAGGTTCTATTAAAAAGGGGAAAGATGCTGATTTGGTTGTATTAAATAAAGAAAATGAAGTAGTCATGACTATTTGCAATGGAGAAATTGTATATAGCAAAAGGGAGGATATGTAAATGAAACTAATAGAAGCAGCAAGCTATGAAAAGATGAGCGAAAAAGCAGCCGAACTAGTAATAGAACAAATAAAAAGGAAGGCAAATACAGTATTAGGCCTTGCAACAGGCGGCACTCCTGTCGGCATGTACAAATGTTTAACAGAAGATTATCAAAACAAGCAAACTTCTTATGAACAGGTGAATACGGTGAACTTGGATGAATATGTCGGTTTATCGAAAGAAGATCCTAATAGCTATGCTTACTATATGAAAGAGCATTTATTTAAGCATATTAATATTCCCCCTGGCCAAACTTTTTTTCCATCAAAAGAACAAGGAGAACAATATGAAGAGCTGATTGCCTCTCTTGGCGGCATTGATTTGCAGATACTTGGGATTGGGGAAAATGGCCATATTGGCTTCAATGAGCCTGGAACATCCTTTCATTCTAAAACTGGAATTGTAAAACTTACAGATTCTACCAGAATGGCGAATGCAAGGTATTTTGCCAGCATTAAGGAAGTGCCGACACATGCGGTTTCTATGGGGATTGCGACCATTATGCAAAGCAAAAAAATCATTCTATTGGTTTCAGGCAAACAAAAGGCAAACATTCTGCATCGATTATTTACAGAGGATGTAAAGGAAGCATTGCCGGCTTCTATATTAAAAACACACCCAAATGTGCTTGTTATAGCAGATCAAGATGCATTATCTGTCTTAAAAGAACAAGAAGGAAGTGTTTTTCAGTGATCATCAAGGATTCCCATATCCCGATTTATTTTCAGCTAGAAATAGAGATAAAAGAATTGATTAAAGATTTAAAGCCGGGCGACCCAATCTATTCAGAAAGAGAGTTTGCGGAAAAATATGATATTAGCAGAATGACAGTCAGGCAAGCTATTAATAATTTGGTCAATGAAGGGGTGCTTGTTCGCCAAAGAGGGAAAGGAACATTTGTTGCTGCGCCTAAAGTAGAACAGGCATTATCGGGATTGACAAGTTTTTCTGAAGATATGATTTCAAGGGGCATGACTCCTCAAACGAAAATACTGGATTTTAAAGTGATTCCTGCTGATAAAAATATTGCAGGAAAATTGCAAATAGAAGAGAGAAGCCTTGTTTATGAAGTGCGCAGATTAAGGCTGGCTGACCAAATTCCAATGGCGCTCGAAACCTCTTATTTGCCGTGTGCATTAATAAAAGATTTAACAAAAGAAATTGTCTATGCTTCTCTTTATGAATATGTAGAAAATTCCCTGCAGCTAAAAATAAGCCATGCAACACAAACATTAGAGTCATCTCTTTCGCAAAAACATGAAAGTCCGTTGCTGGAGTTAAAGGATGGTTCTCCGGTCCTGCTGATTGAGCGATATAGCTATTTGGAAACGAATACTCCTTTTGAATTTGTAAAATCCATTTATCGCGGTGATCGCTATAAATTTGTCATTGACATGAAGAGGGGAACCGAATGACGAAAAAAAATGCAACAGAGCAAATAAATGAGCAAAGTATTCAATTAGATGAATGGACTTCTTTGGAAATCATTCAATTTATGAATCAAGAGGATGGCAAGATTGCGATGGCAGTGAAACAAGCATTGCCGATTATTGCAAAGGCAGTTGATGCTATTGTGGATAAATGGAAAAACGGCGGCAGATGTTTTGTTGTGGGAGCTGGCACCAGCGGCCGTTTGGGAATGGTGGATGCTGTAGAACTAGTTCCGACTTTCTCGATTGAGGAGAATAGATGGATTGGTCTTGTAGCAGGTGGAAAAGATGCGATGGTACGGTCGCTAGAAGAAACAGAGGATGACGAAAAAGAAATTATAGCAGAATTAGAGCGACATTCTTTTGGAGCATCAGATATTATGATTGGAGTAACGGCAAGCGGTTCAACGCCATTTGTGCTTGCGGCCATTCAATATGCGAAGAAAAAGTCTGCTCTGACGATAGGCATCAGCAATAATTATGATACGCCACTTTCTGCTAGCTGCGATTATGGAATTGAGGCAGAAACAAAGGCTGAAATCATCAGGGGATCGACGAGATTAAAAGCAGGAACTGCCCAGAAAATGATATTAAATATGCTTTCTACTGCCACAATGGTTCGTTTAGGAAAAGTCTATCAAAATGAAATGGTAGATATGAAGCTTATTAATAAAAAATTAGTGCAGCGTGCTGTTCAAACAATAAAGAATATTACAGACATATCGGAAACAATGGCTTTTGAAGCATTGCAAGAAAATAATTTTGATTTAAAATCGGCACTTTTTACTATCCTTACAGATGGAACAACTAAAGAGGCTGCTTTTTATTTAGCGCAAGCAGATGGACATTTAAAATCGGCCATTCAAGCTTATTTAAAAAAAGATCTATAAGTGCAATAAAGGGAGGAATCAGCTGAAATTACCAGCGCCGGTTAAATAAAAAAGGAAAAAGTTTAAGACAAAAGCAGCATTGATGAAAAAAATAATAAGATAATCAAAAATAAGTAGACAAAGGGGAACTCTGTATGAAATCATACTTGCAAAAAATTGGTCGTGCGCTTATGCTGCCTGTTGCTGTTTTGCCGGCAGCAGCGATACTTATGGGAATTGGCTATTGGATTGACCCATCAGGATGGGGAGCAGGAAGCCCTATTGCTGCATTTTTAATAAAGGCTGGTTCTTCTATTATTGATAATATCCCATTTTTATTTGCAGTAGGAGTTGCATTAGGGATGTCTAAAGATAAAGATGGATCTGCTGCATTAAGTGGGCTGGTGGCATTTCTAGTTGTAACAACATTATTATCAACGAATACAGTTGCTATGCTGCAAGGAATTGATCCGGAAAATGTCAATATGGCTTTTTCAAAAATCAATAATGCTTTTATTGGAATGCTTTCAGGGATTGTTGCTTCTATTATGTACAATCGTTTTAGTCAAGTTCAGCTGCCGCAGGCTCTAGCGTTTTTTAGCGGCAAACGTTTGGTGCCGATTATGAGTGCTGTCTCTATGCTGGTGATTTCTGCTGTCTTATATTTTGTATGGCCACTTGTTTTTTCAGGGCTAGTCAATTTTGGAGAAGCAATCAGTAAGCTAGGTGCAATTGGCGCAGGGCTATATGGTTTCTTTAACCGCTTACTGATTCCTACTGGTTTGCATCATGCATTAAATGCAGTATTTTGGTTTGATTTAGCTGGAATAAATGATATAGGGAAATTCTGGGCTGGTGAAGGGACAAAAGGAGTTACAGGCATGTATCAAGCAGGATTTTTCCCTGTTATGATGTTTGGTTTGCCAGCAGCAGCTTTAGCGATGTATCATACCGCCAAAACAAAACGAAAAAAACAAATTGCTTCTTTAATGTTGGCAGCTGGTTTTGCTGCATTTTTTACAGGAGTTACAGAGCCCCTTGAATTTGCTTTTATGTTTGCAGCACCGATGCTATATATTGTCCATGCCATTCTTACTGGCTTATCTTTGGCTGTTGCCGCAGCTTTTCATTTGACAGCAGGCTTTGGATTCAGTGCAGGTCTTGTTGATTTTGCATTAAGTTCAAGACTTCCATTAGCAAATAAACCATTTATGCTGATTGTACAAGGACTAGTGTTTGCTGTTATTTATTATTCATTGTTCCGCTTTTTAATTATAAAGTTTAATCTAAACACACCAGGAAGAGAAGACGAAGATGTGGATGCGAAGTCACAATTGGAGGAAACATCCGAACAGGCGGCAGCATCCGCTGAAAATAAATTTGCCTATATGGCTTCTGAAATTTATGCAGGGCTTGGCGGTGACAGCAATGTTGTTTCGGTTGATAACTGTGTTACTCGTCTTCGTATTGAAGTGCAAGAAATGGATAAAGTAAATCAGCAAAAAATTAAGGCTACAGGCATTCCGGGCATTAATATTGTTGGTCCAAAAAGTATTCAAGTAATTGTTGGAACACAAGTGCAGTTTGTAGCAGATGAAATCGATAAAATTCGAAAAAAGAGCTAGTGCATCTAAAGCGAAAAAGACGACAAAACAAAAATAAATTGTTTTGTCGTCTTTTTTTTTGCTTAAAAACAGACGTATTCTCCTAAATATGGTATAAATATTACATAATAGTTACAAAAACAATAAAAAAATGTTACTTTTTTGTAACTTTTTATTTTGATAACAGTTTACGATAGTGCTAACTAATAAAAATCAGCGTTTGAAAATAGAAGACTAGTAGTATAGAGCAAATACAAATTATATATGATTTCTAGCGTTTTTTCGTAGAAGATAAATAACAATAAATAGAATGAAATAATTACAGGGGTGGAGAGATTGTTTTCTATTGAGGAACTATATATAAAATATAGTCACGATGTTTTGCATTTTTTGTTATTTATGGGAGTAAAAAAAGAGCAAGCAGAAGATTTGGTTCAAGAGGTATTTATGCGTGTATTAAAAACACAAAGTGGTTTTAAAGGCAAAAGCAGTGAAAAAACATGGCTTTATACAATAGCCAAAAATATAGCAGTGGACCATTTTCGCAAACAAAAGTCTTTGGGATTTTATGATTGCAGCCCATCACTTGAAGATTTAGCGAAAATGCCCGATAGCTGCGCATTGCCAGAAGAAATCGCCTTGCAGAAAGAGAAGCTGTTTTGGATAAATTCATCTCTAAAGCATTGCACAATAGATCAAAGATTGGTGATTTTATTTCGGTATATGCATGAGTTGTCCATTGTGGAGACAGCGAAGTATTTAGGATGGACGGAGAGCAAGGTGAAAATAACGCAGCATAGAGCGTTAAAGGTGCTGAGAAGACATATGAGCAGGGAACAGATGAAAGAGAATAATGCAGAGACTTTTACATCTGTCTAATAGGAAAGCAGTAAAAAAAGACCAAAGCTTTAATCAAAAATTAAAGCTTTGGCCTTCTTTGTTACTATTTGATGCCCTTCATATGGTTTTGAATCATTGGAGAAATGATAAATAAGATAATACTTAAAACAATAGAAGCTCCACCAATGATGCCAAAATACATCATTTCTGTTTGTGGTGTATAGAATTTAACGATTTGTGCATTTAATGCTTGTGCTGCAGCGTTTGACAAGAACCATAGGCTCATAGTTTGGGCAGAGAATGCCGCCGGAGCTAACTTTGTTGTAGCGGATAATCCGACTGGCGATAAGCAAAGTTCGCCAACGACAACAATAAAATAGCTAAGTACAAGCCACAATGGATTCACTAAAGAATTCTCGCCGCCAAAATAGGCTGGCAGTAGGATGATTAAGAAAGATAGACCAGCAAACAATAAGCCAATGGAAAACTTTTTAGGAATAGATGGCTGGCGATCTCCAAGCTTCATCCAAATCCATGCAAATACAGGCGCAAAAATAATGATAAACATTGGGTTTAGAGATTGGAAAAACGCTGGCGAAATGCTGAATCCAGCAAATTCCAATTGGGTACGCTTATCGGCATAGCTAGCCAATATTGTGGAACCTTGTTCTTGAATTGCCCAAAACATAACAGCTGCTAAAAACAGCGGGATATAGGCAATCAATCTAGAACGTTCTACAGCAGTAGTTTTTGGACTGCGATACATAACGGTGATATAAATAGCAGGAATCAAAAATCCTAAAATACCAATTAATGCGATAAATGAATTAAATGTTAATAATCCAGCAGGAATTGTAATAGCAAGCACTATTGCTAAAACAATAATTGCAGCACCAAAAATGCCATAATATTTTTTCTTTTCTTGCGGAGATAACGGGTTTGGAACTATTGTCCCAGCAAGGCCAAGATTTTTTTTCTTAGTAGTCATAAATACTATTAATCCAATAAGCATTCCAATTGCAGCTAATGCAAATCCTGCATGGAAATTATAATCCATTCCGATTTTTCCGACAACTAGCGGTGAAAGGAAACCACCAAGGTTAATGCCCATATAAAAAATACTAAAGCCAGAATCGCGACGATTGTCTTTTTCGCTATAGATTTCCCCAACAATGCTGGATACATTCGGTTTTAATAGCCCTGTACCAATTACAATCAGCACCATACTTACAAAAAATAGGGAAACACTTCCAGGGATAGCAAGAACAATATGTCCAAGCATAATAAAAATTCCGCCATAAAATACAGCTTTGCTTGTCCCGAATATTCTATCAGCTAACCAGCCGCCAATAATACCTGACATGTATACTAGTGACCCATAGATAGACATAATGGCAAGTGCTGTGTTTTCTGGAATGCCTAATCCGCCTTTTGTTACTTCATAGTACATATAGTAAACGAGGATAGCACGCATTCCATAATAGGAGAACCTCTCCCAAAATTCTGTAAAGAAAAGTGTGAACAATCCTTTAGGATGTCCGAAAAAACCCTTTTGAGGAACACTGTCCACAATTTTCTGTTTATTTATTCCTGACATGATGAAACCTCCTCTATTATTCTAATATAATACTTGTAATGCTTTTGGTTTGTCAAAAAAAATTTTAAATTATTCTATAAAATAAAAAGAACTTAAATATTATTAGAAAATAGCCAAAAATCTAATCAGTAGGAAAATTTTGATAGAAGTGTTTTGGGGAGGAAAATTCAGAAAATTTATTTTAATATAACTTTATAAAATATATTTTATAAGGCATTGTCAATTCTGATTAGATGATAAAAAATTGGTGGTTTTGTGAATGCACTTATTATTAGTATGTCTGCACAAAAAAATGATTAAAAGAAAGGAATGCTCTTTTTGGCTTCCTTATAAAGAAAATTCTAATGAAGATGACTGTTCGCAGGTTTAAATATAATTTATGAAACTTTAATCAATGGGGGTTTTCCGCGTCTCCACTGATGACTAGTTGAACCAATCAGGCTTTTACGGACAAGTTTCTATCCATATGGATTGCTCATTTTTTCTTATGCTCTTGAGCTTGGAGGTCAAAATCCTGTTAATGCGTGGTAAATATAGAGAAAAAAGTATAATGCAGAGGGAATGGGTTCATTTATTTCTTTTTTAACAGCATGATTTGTAAGTTGTTAGGGAAATTTTAAGGATTTATACTATATTTGGGAATTAATCGGATTGGTTGGCGGAATAATGAGTGGTGTTCAATTAAATATTTACGCTCAGAAAAAAAGGCATAAAAAAATAATAACATCCAATAATAAAGATATCGTTTTAATCATTACATGTGATGAAATGAAGATGGATATAGTGGAAAAATCATCAAGCAATTGGTACGTGGCGGACAAGCAGCCAGCAGCAACGATAAAATGCTGAGAAAAGGAGAAAAAAATGAAAAATACAAATGACTTTGTAGAAGAACTAAAAGAAAATCAAAAAAAACAAGAAAAAAATAAAAATCATGGAAAAGGACACCCAGAAAAGAAACTTCCAAATAAACAGCATTAAATAGAGGTGCAAAAGATCGCTTTCAATAAAGCGGTCTTTTATTATGATTAAATATAGTGGATATTTTGAGGATTTAAAGGAAAATGAAATTGTATGATAAGAAAAGAAAGGAAGAAACCATGACTATTGTTTTATTCTTATTGGCCGGTTTGGCGGAAATTGGTGGAGGTTATCTTATTTGGCTATGGCTGCGAGAAGGTAAGTCTGGTTTAGTAGGTTTATTAGGCGGACTTATTTTGGCTTTATATGGCATCATTGCGACATTTCAGTCATTTCCTTCCTTTGGAAGGGTTTATGCGGCATATGGCGGAGTATTTATTGTTTTGTCTGTGCTATGGGGATGGGGAGTCGATAAAAAAACACCAGATTTTTATGATTGGCTTGGAGCCGCCATCTGTCTAGCTGGTGCTGCTGTCATTTTGTTTGCCCCAAGAAATTAGAAAAAATTATAACAGGCTGCCTTCAAAAATGTTCGCTCTCTTCGTCGCTCCTCAAAAAAGGAGAATTCCTCGATAGTCAAATGTTTTTATCCAGTCTGAATTTTTACTTCATAATTTTTTCTACACTACTCTGTCATAAAGAACCCATGCCGGGTTCTTTATGACAGAGTACGCATCGCTTCATAACTATTGGCAGTAGGGTGGTAATTCGTTGTATGAATGATTATTTCAGAAGAAAAACCAATTAAGAGTGCCGATATTAAGTGCTAAATAAAAATAAACACAAAAAAACAAGTGTAATTCATATGGTTTTATATAATTAAATCAGGAAAGAGATTTCGTTTTAGTTTTGTTTTTTGTTAATAACATAAGGGATATTGGAAAAATAACAAAATAAACCTATAAAAAAAGAAAATTGCAGATAGAATTTCAACGAACATGTGGAGATCAATCTAATGGTTAAAAGCTTATGGCATGGGAAAATGAAAAGGATTCACAGTTATTTAAGGAATTAGATGAATGTGTACCGACAGCATTTACGAGATAGGGTGTTCCTTATATAGCAGGAGGGATAATCTAATCTCTATAGAGAGAAAAAGGAACAAAGAAACTAAAAAAATAGTTTCTTTGTTCCTTTTTTGCTATTATAAATAATTCTTAGCCTCTGATCGCCTTAATCGCCTCTGCACGGTCAGAATTGCCATAAATAAATGACCCAGCAACTAATACGTTTGCACCTGCTTCAATGCAAATTTTTGCTGTCTCGCCATTTATTCCCCCATCTACTTCAATATCCAATTCTGGATTTAATTGATTTGCCATTTCTCGAACTTCTGCAATTTTTGGAACAACGCGTGAAATAAAGGCTTGTCCGCCAAAACCAGGATTTACCGTCATTAATAAGACCATATCAATATCTTGAATAATATGTTTAATTGTATCAACAGGAGTGCTTGGATTAAGAACAACTCCAGCTTTAATGCCTTGTTCCTTAATGAGTTGAATGGTACGGTGAAGATGACGGCATGCTTCTACATGAACGGTAATGATATCAGCCCCCGCTTTTGCGAATTCAGGAATATACTGATCAGGGTTTTCAATCATTAAATGAACATCTAGCGGCAAGTCGGTAATTGGGCGGATTGCGTTAACAACTAACGGGCCAATTGTAATATTTGGCACAAAATGACCATCCATTACATCGACATGTATATAGTCAGCACCGCCTCGTTCTACATCTTTTATGTCTTCTCCAAGTGTTGCAAAGTCCGCTGAGAGAATAGAAGGAGCAATTTTAATCATGATAAGAAACCTCCAAGTTTATGTATGGTTATTGCCTTTTTCAAAAAAAATAGTTTATTATGTTTAATTAGCACATATCTAAAATTATAGCAGATGAAAATTAAGAAAACCAAGGAAATATCTTTAGCAGCTTCTCTTAACAGGTTGCAATATTGCAGAAAAAACCCCATCTTAATCTGTAAGATGGGGGGATGATTAGGCAATAAAATTTTCAATTTCTGCTTGGAGAGCAGAGGTGCTAGATTGGAAATTTTTTGCGATGCATTCAATAAGCAGCTCTTTGTTTTTATATTGTTCTGGTTTATTTTTATTATAATAAAAACGAACAGCTTCTTCTTCTTTAAAGAACTCTTTTCCTACTTTTAATAACGTAGTAACAGGCAATGCAGAAAAATCTATAGAGCCAGTTCCTTCCTTAGCAGCAGTTTCTGGCTCTGCTTCTTGATGAAACTCAGTTACTACTTTATTTAAGAGCGTTTCTTGTGCTAGTACTTGTTTAAATAGTTTTTTGCGGACTCTTTTCTTTTTGGAATGAAGTCCAAATACATCTAAAATATAATGATGAAGTTCCCTGTTTTGGATAACGTCTTCTTGTGTTTTATAAATAGTATTCATTATATAACTCCTTTTCTCGATAAACTGCCAATCCATTTTTCCGAGCTGGATTTTACGCACGGAAACTATTATATACTAAACTAGGGAAAGTACAAAATCTATCTTTTATAATAGCAGAATAATGAATAAGTAAATCCGTGAAACTTTCAGCTGAAAGTCCTTAAATGCTTTAGTCATTTTAAGCACTTTATCAGAAAGTGCATTAGGGTTATTTAAGGTCTCTCTTTTCAAATAATTGGACGATTTCCACTAATACAGCTACTGCTTTTAGCATATTATCAACAGAAATGTATTCGTACTTTCCATGGAAATTTTCTCCGCCTGTAAAAATATTTGGGGTAGGCAATCCCATATACGATAATTGCGACCCATCTGTGCCTCCACGAATTGGCTGCACAATTGGTGTTATCCCTACATTTTCCATTGCTTGATAAGCTATATCTACAATTTCTTTGACTGGTTCAATTTTTTCCCGCATATTGTAATACTGATCATTCATTTCTAAAAGAATGGTATTTTCCCCATATTTACTATTCAGTTCTTGGATAATTGCAGTTAGATTTTGTTTGCGGTTTTCAAATACTTCTCGATTGAAGTCGCGGATAATATAATATAGTTTGCTTTGTTCTACATCTCCGCTAAAAGATAATAGGTGATAAAACCCTTCATAGCCCTCTGTATATTCAGGTGCTTCTTCTTTGGGAAGCTGATTTTGTATTTCCATAGCAATTTTGATGCTGTTAACCATTTTTCCCTTGGCAGTTCCAGGGTGGACATTTGTACCGTGGACAGTAATTTTGGCAGCAGCTGCATGAAAACTTTCATATTGGAGTTCCCCAAGAGGCCCGCCATCCACTGTATAAGCAAAGTCTGCTCCAAATGCTTTTACATCAAACTTATGCGGCCCCCTGCCAATTTCTTCATCTGGTGTAAAGGCTACACGTATTTTTCCATGCTTTATTTCTGGATGCTGAATAAGATAAATGAGTGCTGTCATGATTTCTGCTATACCTGCTTTATTATCAGCGCCGAGCAATGTAGTTCCATCTGTTGTCAGCAGAGTATGCCCTACATAATTTTTTAGCTCAGGGAACTCTTTTGGAGAAAGCACAATATGTAAGTTTTTATTTAATAAAATGTCTTCTCCATCATAATTTTCTACTATTTGCGGACGTACATTTTTTCCCGTGAAATCGGTGGCTGTGTCTAGATGGGCTAAAAAGCCGATGGTTGGAAGAGGCTTGTCTGTATTTGCCGGCAATGTTGCCATAACGTAGCCAAACTCATCGATTGTAACATCTTTCATGCCAATTTCCTTTAATTCTTCCACTAATAGATTTCCAAGTGTAAGCTGGCCAGGTGTAGAGGGACACGAATCATTATTTTCATTTGATTGTGTATCAACAACTGCATAAGAAATAAACCGGTCAATAATGTTGTTTCTCAAAAAAAAATCATCTCCTTTTATCCTTTATTTGATTTTAACATGGGAAATAGGAGGATTGGAATTTTTAGCAGCTTATAATCTTTCTGCATTTTTCTGCATTTTTTGAGGATCTCCCCGAGAAATGTCACTATTTCCCGAGAAATGTCCAATAAATGCACAAAAATTCTTCTCTCCTTTTTCGATAAAATAATAGATAGAAAATAATAAAAGGAGAGAGCAGATGAAAAAGAAACCAATCGTTATTACTAGTATCATAATCGCAATTATTTTGCTTTGTTTTTTAGGTATATGGCTGTTAAATTTGCATAAGCTCCATTCAATTGAAGATATAGAAAAAATAGAGGCAGCTGATACCTTTTCGCAAAAAGGGAATAAAGAATATATTGTCTATTTTTGGCAGTCTACTTGCACGTATTGCAAACAGATTGAAAAAGATGTTGTATCTTTTTATGGAAATGGAAGCATTCCTATTTTTATCGTAGATATGCAAAATTCGGCAAATGCGGATAGTTGGTACGATTGGGAAGGGCATCATAAGAAATATGATAAAGTGATTGGAAAAGTGGAAAATGGCAAGGAGGTGCTGGATAAAGGGGTAAATATCGAAGAGTACATAAATAATAAAGAGACAGCTTGGAGCATTGAAGCAAATGAAAAGAATCAAATTATTGCAAAACATAATACAGCATATGGAAATACATCACCTGCTAATGCAGAGGAAATAGAGATTACAGGAACGCCTACAATGATCAAAGTAAAGAATAGGAAAGTAGACAGCTATGCAGTAGGGGTGGAGGAAACGCTTGAGCTGATGAAAAAAAACAAATAGCTGGAAGAATGGAAGAGTTTAAAACATCTCCATTTGGTGCAATTTGGGACTACTATTATGAACAAATGCATGTGCCGGTACGTGAAACATGGCTAGCTGAAGTGAAAAAATATGAAGAAGATGCTCTTTCTAAAAGGACAAGCAAAACGGATGGCAGCATGCCTGTTAATGCAGGATAACAAAACTAAAAAGGCGAAAGTCCACAAACGGATCTTTCGCTTTTTTTTATTTTTATTAAAATACAGGTTATATTTACATGTGAATTAAAGATAAATCAAAACAAACAAAGCTTTTATACGGATAAGAATAAAAATATGATATAGTAAAAAGTAAATGTACAGAAAAAGACAATAGAAAGGGCGACTTTAGGTGCTTGTAGCAGAACGTCGAAGAAAAATTGTAGAACTAGTAAATGAAAGGTTAAGCATTCGCGTCTCTGAATTAAGTGAGCTTTTTTCTGTGACTGAAGAAACAATCAGAAGAGATTTGGAAAAGCTGGAGCAAGATAAGCTTTTAAAGAGAAGTCATGGAGGAGCTGTCAGCTTAGATAAAGAACCAGCTGAAACGTCCTATATGGTGCGGGAAGTTACAAATGCAGCAGAAAAAAGAGCGATTGCTGTGGAAGCGGTTAAAATTATTCAGCCGGGAGAACAAATCGTATTAGATGGAAGTACAACAGCATGGTATATGGCCGCAGAACTGCCTAATATACCTTTAACAGTGATAACCAATTCGATAAAGGTTGCATTAGAATTAAGCAAAAAAGACCAAATTAAAGTAATTTCAACAGGTGGAATGTTATTATCAAATTCTTTATCTTTTGTTGGTCCACTGGCGGAACGTTCCTTAGAAAAATATCATGTAAATAAATTATTTTTGGCTTGCAAAGGTGTGGACTTATCTGGTGGGTTAAGTGATGCCAATGAATGGCAAGCATTATTAAAAAAACAAATGATGAATATTGCATCTTCTGTAGTGTTATTGGTGGATTCTTCAAAATTTGGGGTGAGAACATTTGCCCATATTGCAGAATTGGGCGATATTGATCAAATTATTACAGATGCAAATATTCCCGCAGAATATAAAAGTTATTTTGATGAAAAAGAATTAGATATGAAGCTAGTGCAAATATAAAAGCAGTTTTTATATGGATAAATTTGTCGCTATTTAACTGGCTTTTATTCAGCACGACTTTCTGTCCACCTAGATTTCTCATTTTCTCTCTTTGTCTTGAGGATAGGATCAAAAGCCTGATTATGGGGATAAAGATAAAAGTCCAACACTGGAAAAGTTTTTTCAGTGTTGGACTTTGTTTTTAGTTCTGCACTCTCTTTAATCCGATGCTTGCCAATGCAGTCTGCAAATTGGCGCAGGTAGTAATTTTATGAAAATCTATTCCTAAAGAAATAACAGTTTGGGCAATTTCCGGCCGAATCCCAGAAATAATTGTTTTGACCCCAATTAAATCAAGGGCTTGCACGACTTTAAATAAATTGTCTGCGACCATCGTATCAACGATCGGTACACCAGATATATCTAGGATTAAATATTCGACTCGCAATTTAGCAGCTTCTTCTAAAGCAACTTCTAGAATCAGCTGGGAACGATCTGTATCAATTTCCCCCACTAGAGGAATAATCGCTGTTTCTTTGGCGACCGGTACAACAGGTACTGATAACTCTTCTAGTGCAGTATAAGCCAGCTTCATTAATTTTTGGTTATGCTCCTCATAAACATGTCCAATGGTAGCGCTGATTTCATCCAGAAGAGGATCAATTAATTTTCCTACATCAAGCATGGTGATGGCTGCAAAGGACTTTTGCTCCAATTCTTCTGTGAAAACATGCCAAATCACATTTCGAAAAATGGAAAATGAGCGCAGAGCAACAGATAAGGGGATATGTTTTTTTATCAGTTTTTCCCCAGATGACTTTGCCCAGTTAATTAATTCACTTTCTTCGGCAGCAGAACCTTTTAGTGTTGAGCCCATGATGGAAAAAAGCCTAGCGTTCCATTTATTATTAGCTTCCTTATCACTGTCTGTATAAATATTAAAGCCTTCTTCAATGTAAAATTGATTTAATAGAAGAAAAGTTTTTTCAGCAAGTATATATTGACTTTCTATCACTTTGTTCCCAATATACGCTAATTCATCTTTCAAAGGAATCATCTCCTAAATTAGTATGCCATTCTTATTATAACATCTAATAGGTAGAGATGAGTGGATAATAACATTTTATAATGCCATTCATTTTTTTATCGTTTGCAGTTTATGAATAATTGGAAAAAACATTGCTTTTTCATTAGCGTCAGTGACCAGATCCTATTATTTTGTAAGTGGCCCAGTCGAACTTCTGATAATTAATTCCGGTTTATAATCAATAGAAAAGAAAAGTAACCAAGCTGGCTGAAGAAAGAGACAAAATAAAGTGAGCTTTCAATCAGTAAGTGCTGCCTGTTCGTTGAAATTAGTGTGGAATAATGTTAGCAAAAAATGAAGGTGAATCAACCTTCATTTTTTCGTTTTTTGCAAGTTGAATAAAAAAACCTAATAATTCCTTCGTTTTATTAATTTGAATTTGAATATCAATGCTTTTTTGTATGTTAATTCCCTGATTATTATTCTATGATTATTATATAAAACATAATCGATCTGAAAAATAATGTTAGGAGAATTGCATGAAAAAGTTATTTAAAATTTTACTAGGGTGTATGATTGTAGCCATCGGAATCATTATGCTAAGACACGCTAATATTGTAACAGGCGGAACAGCTGGTTTATCCATTAGCATTTCCTATTTAACAGACCTTCCTTTTTCTTGGATATTTTTTATTATTAATCTTCCATTCTATATTTTTTCTTTCTACCAAATGGGTTCGAAATTTACGTTTTTAACTATTTTGTCTGTATCATTATTATCCTTATTAACAGGATTAGATTCATTTTTGCCAGCTTTTACTATTCCCTCCTTATTTGGAGCAATACTAGGAGGATGTATAATTGGTTTTGGTTTAGCTATTCTTTTTATGAATCAAGCATCACTTGGCGGTGCAAATATACTCGCTTTATTTATGCAGAAAAAATATAATTGGAATCCTGGAAAAGTAAACTTTGTCTTTGATTTCTGTGTTGTATTAATAGGATTATATTCAATAGGATTAATAAAAGGATTATACTCTGTTTTATCTATTGCAATATTATCTATCGTTATCGCATACTTTAAAAACAATATTGCAGCGAAAAACTTTAAAGTACCAACAAATGTTTCTGTACAAAGAGAAGCTTCAGCAAATTAATATCCAAAAAACATCAGCAGGCGAAAGAAGCCTGCTGATGTTTTTTTGTTATAGGATTGATTAACGTTGGAAAACTCAATTTTACATCCTGAAATTTTGTAAAAAAGTGATAGCTAAGTCTTAAGTCTTAGAGATATATACAGCGTAAGGCAGTCTCATATATATTTGTAAATACTTACAATGTAATTATGAATAATTACAAATGCGCGTTATTTTTATATCTTAAACAGTAAAAGAAAAACTAGTGGATTTTCGGTGGATAAACAAATTTTACTTTGACAGATAGAGTAATTTACAGTATTATTACTTTGACAGGTAGAGTAGTTGTCTGGTTGATTATTCTATCAGATAGAGTAATTTTGGTTAAAGAAGGTGAGTGTCAGCATGATCAGAAGCGATATTATTCGTGGGCATTTGGATTCGATTATTTTATGTCTTCTTTTGGAAGAGGATAGATATGGATACGAAATATCAAAAGAAATCAGTCTTCGTACAGAAAATCGATTTCAAATAAAAGAAGCAACATTATATGCTGTATTCCAGCGCCTTGAGAAAAAGGAACTGATTGAATCTTATATAGGAAGTGTAACGATGGGAGGGAGAAGAAAGTATTATAAAATTACCACATTGGGCAAAGCTTTTTTAAGGGAAACTGCGGATGAATGGAATGAATTAAAAACTATTATGGACCTATTTATGGAGGGATTAAAGTGAAGGAATTAAATCATCATGTAAATAAGCTATTTTCAAATATTCCGGATAGCAAGGAAAAAGAGACTATTATGCAAGAGGTTCTGCAAAATCTGGAAGAAAAAGTGTTTGATTTAATGGAGCAAGGCAAAGCAGAGGAAGATGCAATCAACAAAGCAATTGTTGATTTTGGCGATATTGAAGATTTAAAAAAAGAACTTCAATTGGGGGAGCCGGCTACGCAAAAAAACAATAGCAAGCTGAATTTAGACTTTTCCATATGGGGAAGCATTCTTATTGTCGCATTATTTGTATTTATAAACTTTTATTATACACCTGAGATTATTTGGTTTGTCTATCCTACCTTTGCTGTATTATGGTGGCCGCTGTCCATGTATTTTAGCTGGCTGCGGAATAAATAAGGAGGTTGTTTTATGAAGAAAAAATTAGATAAAGGTTTTTTAGCAGCGGGAAGTGTTATGACTATTGTCTTTATTATAATTGCGAATTTTTTGACAACTCCTTCCTATCCATGGTTTATTTATCCAGCAATTGCCTTGCTGTTTAGCACGGTTAGCCTGATTTTGGGAAAAAGAGGAGAATATTTTAAACTTTCCCTATACGACAGCACCTTTTTGCTTATATTTTTTATAGTGGTCAATTATATGCATACACCTGATTATCCATGGTTTTTATTTGTTCTTGGTCCAATTGTTCTTTGGCCTATTCTTATGTTTTTAGGGCATAAGGCCAAAAGTTTGAATACAGCATTAATAGGGAGTTTAGGTATCATTTTTTATTATTCTATTTTAAATATGCTGTTATTCCCTCAATATATTTGGGTGATTTATATAGCGTTTCCTGTATTATGGTGGCCTTTAGCTGTCTACCATGTTAAGAACAAAACATATTTTAATTTTTCTGTCCATGCTAGTCTATTTATCAGCTTGTTTTTTATCATAGTAAATATGATAAATTCGCCACAAACGATTTGGGCTGTTTATCCAATCTTCATTGTGTTATGGTGGCCGCTGTCCATGTATTATTTTTATTATAAAAAAATTAATTGAGTTAACATTGAATTGATTGATTAAGTCAATCTGTTTCTGTTGTTTTAATAATTTAGTAAATCATGATAAAAGGACTGTGCTTCTTTTCCTCTAAGGAAGTGCAGCTAAATGAAATAAAATTGCATGATTTTAAATAGAAAGGATTAATAAAGTGGAAAAGAAAATTTATTTGCTGTTAACAGATACTGGGACAATTTTCACAAGAATGATTAAGCTATATACAAAAAAGCCTTATAATCATGCATCCATCTCCTTTGATCCCTTGTTAAATGATGTTTATAGCTTTGGAAGGAAAAATATTAACAACCCTTTTATTGGAGGATTTATTAAGGAGGACATGGAAAGTGATTTGTTTAAATATGCCGACTGCGCCATTTATTGCTGCACTGTTTCAGAGGAAAAATGGAATCGGGTCAAAGATTATATTATGCAAATGGAAAAGCAAAAAAATCAATATAAATATAATTTATTAGGGCTGTTTGGAGTAATCTTTAATAGACATATCGAAAGAGAAAATGCTTTTTTTTGTTCTCAATTTGTGGCAACAGTATTAACAGAGTCTATCATTACGGATTTTTCTAAACCTTTGTCGTTAGTTACACCACATGATTTATCGGAGATAGCCACATTTAATATCATATTTAAAGGAAAATTGGCTGACTATAAAAATACAGGAGTAAATACAAGAAGCAGCATTATACGTTCTTTTTCTAATATGACGGCTATATAAATAAAGGAAGGCTCCTCCCTTTTATATTGGATGAACTCGTTTTCTAAAATGAAGGATACGAAGCATGAAACAATAGTGTAAGTTTTTTCTTCTCAAAGTATCTTCGTGTTATAATAAATAAATTGTTACTTTGAATGAGGGAGAATGATCTATATGACTGCACCATTTAGCGACAAAGCGGAAGATATACGCAATAAACGAAAAATTCAAATTATGTCTGCTGCTTTAAAGGTTTTTGCAGAAAGTGGCATTAAGTCGACGAAAATAAGCATGATAACTCAAGAGGCTGGGATAAGCCATGGTTTATTGTATCATTATTTCAACTCGAAGGAAGAGGTATTACATGCGAGTTTGGAATGGGCGTTATCAACTACAGAAGAATTTATTCAAGAAGTAAAAAATTTGGATACAACTCCTCTTGGAAAAATAAGAGAATTTACAAAATCAGCTTTTTTAGAAGGAAATAGTAATATATTTAGAATTATTCAGCATATATCTAAAGCAGAAAATATTCAACAAAACACGATTAATCTTATTGAAAATACAGGGAAAATTTATGATGAGCAGCTTCTCCCGCTATTTAAGGAGGCACAAGAAAAAGGCGAAATAATTCAGCATGATGTTCGTGAATTATTAGATCTTTATTTAACCGTTCTTTCAGGAGTTATTATGACAGAGGATCTTGCAAGCTTTAAAAAAAATATCGATCAAAAAATTGATATTTTTTTAAGAATGATAGCTGTTTGAAGGAGTTTATTAAGTAATATAATCATGGGTATTCTCCGATGCAGCAATGTGTTAAATACTTATTCATATCAAAGAAGACGTTTTTTGACCACTACTTGATTGAACTAGTCAATCAAGTAGTGAGGAATATGCAGCTGGATTTTGCGATAAAACATTAAAAAACCTAATAAGAATAAGTAGAAAAATTTTTTAACTAAATGTTGACTGAATTAGTCAATCGAATGATTTCAGGAAGGAGAAAAGCTATGAAACCAATTATTTCTGTAAGAAATCTAAAAAAGAGTTATGGGCAACAAACTGTTTTAGATGGACTCAATTTTGATGTACAAAAGGGAACTATATTTGCTTTGCTTGGAGAAAATGGAGCAGGAAAGACCACAACTGTCCGAATTTTATCGACACTGATGCAGCAAGATGAGGGAAAGATAACTATCGCAGGATTTAATGCTGTTGATGACCCGTTAGCTGTTCGAAACATTATTAGTGTCACTGGACAGTATGCTGCTGTTGATGATCTTTTAACAGGGAAAGAAAATCTGGAAATGATGGCTAGATTATATCATTTAAATAAGAAGAGCGCCAAATACCGTATTTCAGAACTTCTTGAGCAATTTGATTTAGTAAATGCAGCGAATAAATCCGCAAAAACTTATTCTGGCGGAATGCGCAGAAAACTTGACATTGCGATTAGTCTGTTAAAGACACCAGAAGTAATATTTCTTGATGAACCAACAACAGGTCTAGATCCACGGAGCAGGAGAAATATGTGGACGATGATTAAAGAGCTTGCAGATAAAGGGACGACGATTTTTTTAACAACGCAGTATTTAGAAGAAGCAGAACAGCTTGCCGATAGAATTGCTGTGATAAATGGCGGCAAAATTGTGGCAGACGGGACTGCTGCGGAATTAAAGCAATTAATTGGTGAAGAAAAAATAATACTGAATTTTTCGGGCAAAGCAGAGTATCATCATTCTCTTGTATTGATAGAGGCCATTGGCAATGAGGATAATTTAAGTATAGAAGTTGCAGCAGATGGCAATCCAGAAACTTTGCGCCAACTTCTAAATAAATTGAAAAAGCATGGAATTGTTCCTCAAAAGGTTAACTTTAGAGAGCCGAATTTAGATGATGTTTTTATGCAAATTACTGGACGAATGGAAAAAGGAGTGGAAAATAGGTGAAAGAATTTTCGTTGATATGGGCAATAAATGATGGCTGGACAATATTTTGCAGGAATTTAAAACATATATTCAGAAATCCGGAATCATTAATTGTCAGTATGGCCTTGCCGATTATTCTTATGCTGCTGTTTGTTTATGTCTTTGGAGGAGCTATTCAAACCAGCTCAGATTATGTAAATTATGTTGTTCCTGGCATTATTATAACTTGTGTTGGATATGGAAGTGCCACGACAGCAATAGGCGTGACACAGGATATGAAAGGCGGTTTTTTTGAACGACTTCGCAGCATGCCGGTTCACGCTTCTGCATTATTGGTGGGACATGTTGCAGGAAGCTTTGTCCGCAATATGATCAGTACAATTTTGGTTATTTTTGTTGCGTGGCTGATTGGTTTTAGACCTAATGCAAGTTTAATAGAATGGATAGGCGTTATTGGAATGCTTAGTTTATTTTTATTATCATTAAGCTGGATGGCTGTTTTATTTGGTTTGCTCGCCAAAAATGCAGAGACTGCCAGTGCATTTACATTTCTTCCAATGTTTTTGCCGTATGTAAGCAGCGCTTTTGTTCCAGCAAATACCATGCCTTCATGGCTTCAGGCCTTTTCGGAAAATCAGCCGATGACCCCATTTATTGAAACCTTGCGGGGCATGCTTATTGGAACACCAATTGGCAATAATGATTGGCTGGCAATTATTTGGTTTGGTGGCCTATTGATAGCAGCATTCATAATGGCTATGTTTGTTTTTAAGAAAAAATTTTTGCATTAGCAGTGAGGCGGAAAACACACAAAAAAGTTGATGTTTTTGTGTGTTTTCAACAACATGCATATCAAATAGCTGCTTACTTTTTTATTACTATTAAACGAGCAGTAAAATCCCCACTGATTGTAGTTTCACTTTATTCCAATAACGCGAAGTCTTTTATAATCAGCGATCCAGCTATTTGTTTCTTTGTTGAATAAACTTTCTTTTAAACGGGCAGCTACATTTGTGATGATTGTTTGTTTAACATCATCCGTTATATTTGCAAAAAATGCATTTCCAAACATATTAATCCAGTTTTGAAGTCCATCCCTGTCCTTTAAGGGAGTGGGGCGATCATAATGTTGGGCAAATACTACACGAAATCCTGCTTCTTCCATTAAAAATGTATATTCAGCGATGCTAGGATAATACCAAGGGAATTGTTCCTCTTGAAAGGAAAAGCCTGCTCTTTTTAATTCAGCGATAATTCCATCCGCAATTTGCTGAACATTGCCTTTCCCGCCAAATTCTGCGACAAACCGTCCACCTTTTTTTAAACTTTTATATATACAAGCTAATGCAAGCTTTGGGGACTTCACCCAGTGCAAGGTTGCATTGGAGAAAACTGCATCAAATTCATTTGCGAACTGTAATCTAGCAGCATCTTGTACAAAAAAATTAAGGTGTGGGTATTTGTTGGCAGCTTGTGCCACCATGTTTGGAGATTTATCGACTCCAATCACTTTTGCTCCATTTTTAAATAATTGTTCCGCTAAATCTCCAGTTCCACAGCCAAGGTCTAAAATCCTTTCATTGGGCTTGGGATTTAATAGTTGCAATAAACTATTTCCATATTGAGAGACAAAGGAATGACTAGCATCATATAATTCAGCATTCCATTGATCTGCCTTGCTAACAGTATGTTTCATAATTGCTCCCCTTTTATTCAAAGTTTTATAAGGCTATTTTCAATGTGTATATCTGGCTTCCTTCCATTATAATAAAAGAAATGAATACTGAATATTAACAAAAGTAATGAAATTTAATAACGAATGGTTATTAAGAGGTGGAATAGATGAATATACAATTATTAAAAACCTTTATTGCCGCAGCAAAATATGAGAACTTTCGCAAAACGGCAGAAGAACTTTTTCTAACACAGCCAGCCATAACAAAACATATAAGAAAATTAGAAGAAGAAATGAAGGTAGATCTATTTGAAAGAAGGAGGAAAAGTATTTTTTTAACAGAAGCGGGACATTATTTTCTGCCGATTGCCAAAAGAATAGCTGCTGAATATGATGAGGGATTGCAAGAGTTTGAATCATGGAAGCGAGGCTATAACCGAAAATTGGTTATTGCTGCGGCACCACAGATTGCTTCCTCTGTTTTACCAACTATTTTACAGAAGTTTATAGATGAAAATTCAGATATTGAGGTTTTAATCAATGTGACGAATTCCTATAAAATAGGAGAAGAAATTGAAAGAGGCAGGGCAGAGATTGGATTAACTAGATTAAAGCCATCCATTCCAGGTATTTTCTGCCGAGTTATTCACGAGGATCGGGTTATACTAGTGGGTCCTGCTGAACAATGGTGTGATGAAGAAAAGGCGCTCAAAAAATATCGATTGATTACACATAACCATCCGGCATATTGGGACAGCTTGCTGAATAATATTCAAAGCATTTATCCAATGGTGCGCACCATGCCAGTGAATCAAATCGAAATAAGCAAAAAGTTTATTGAAAAAGGACTCGGAATTTCTTATTTGCCGTATACACTAGTTGAGGAAGAAATAAAACAAAAAAAGTTGCGGGCAATTCAATCTGATAAAATTATGCTGCCAGTTTCTTTCACCTATCTGGTAACAAAAATTGAAACAAAAGAATCAGATGCATTTATTGCATTTTTGCAAAAAGAATTAATCGAAAAAGGATAGGCGGGAATAAATTTGTCAATTCAAACAAAAGAAGACATTATAGAACTTATTAAACAAGATGAATGGATGATGTCCGTGTTAGCTGCAGTAAAGGCGTTGGATTTGCCTGATTGTTGGGTTTGTGCTGGTTTTGTTCGGTCAAAAATCTGGGATACTCTGCATAAGTTTACAGACAGAACTTCTCTTCCGGATATTGATGTGATTTATTTTGACAAAAAAAATCTGGATAAAATGAGGGAAAAAGAGATAGAGGATCAATTACATCAAATCCATCCTAATTTGCCATGGTCTGTTAAGAATGAGGCTAGAATGCATCTGATCAGCCATTTTCCTCCATATAGTTCCTCGGTTGACGCAATTTCAAAATTTCCTGAAACAGCAACTGCCTTAGGGGTACAATTGGATGGCGATGATAATATTATATTAGCGGCTCCTTGGGGAATAAATGATATCATTGCACTGAAAGTAAATCCAACTTCTTATTTTATGAAAGATAAAACGAGGAAAGCTATCTATCGCAAGCGTGTAGAATCAAAAAAGTGGAAAGAAATTTGGGGAGAATTGAAAATTGTTTATCCTAAATAATGTGAACTCGCAAAAGTTTTAATATAAAAATCAGCCTAAGATGTTTTTACATAAGTAGAAACATCTTTTTTGCACTTTCTTAAAAGAAAATCGCCAGTTAGTCATTTAAAGAAGAATAAAAATGCTTTCAATAAATAATTCTATAAAAAGGAAAGAAAATCAGCTCTATTTTCGTTGTTAACCATTTAAAATAGTAAATTTTACACTGTGAAAATAGTAGAAAAATCTGTTTTTTTAGTAGATTAAGAAGAATTGTGAAATTAAATGAAAAAACAATGGTAAAATCATTGACTGAAAGCGTTATACATATTATGATGTAATCATAAAATATCAAAACATACTCAAAAGATAACAAGAGAGTGAAAGGCAGGTGGCAACTTCAACGTCTGTTTTACAAATTGACAAAAACATATAAGCTCCGATTAGAATACTTAGTACACAAGATGAAGGATAGATAAAAATAGATCGAGGAGGAATTATAATGACAGCAGCAACTGCAACGAAACTAAAAAACTATATTAATGGTGAATGGGTAGAAAGCAAAACAACAGTATATGAAGATGTTTATAATCCGGCAACAAAAGAAGTAATTGCTCAAGTGCCTATCTCAACAAAAGAAGATATTGAATATGCAGCAGAGGTCGCAAAAGCAGCTTTTGAAAAATGGAAAAATGTTGCTGTTCCGCGCAGAGCAAGAATTCTATTTAACTATCAACAATTATTAACAAAACATAAAGAAGAATTGGCTAATTTAATTACAATAGAAAACGGCAAAAACTTAACAGAAGCTTTAGGAGAAGTACAGCGCGGAATTGAAAATGTAGAATTTGCGGCAGGTGCACCATCTTTAATGATGGGAGATTCCTTATCCTCCATTGCCACAGATGTAGAAGCAACTAACTATCGTTATCCAATCGGAGTGGTTGGAGGCATTGCGCCATTTAACTTCCCAATGATGGTTCCTTGCTGGATGTTCCCAATGGCAATTGCTTTAGGAAACACATTTGTATTAAAACCATCTGAAAGAACACCGCTTCTAACAAAAAGACTTGCGGAACTATTCACAGAAGCTGGACTTCCAAAAGGTGTATTTAATGTAGTGTACGGAGCACACGATGTAGTAAATGGAGTTTTAGAACATCCAGAAATTAAAGCAATTTCCTTTGTTGGTTCAAAACCAGTCGGTGAATATGTGTATAAAAAAGGCAGCGAAAATTTAAAACGGGTGCAAGCGTTAACAGGAGCGAAAAACCATACAATCGTTTTAAATGACGCTAACTTAGAGGAAACAGTTACAAATGTTATTTCAGCAGCATTCGGATCTGCTGGCGAACGATGCATGGCATGTGCAGTTGTAACAGTGGAAGAAGGAATTGCTGATGAGTTTATGGCAGCATTGAAATTAAGAACAAAAGATATCAAAGTAGGCAATGGCTTAGAAGATGGCGTTTTCTTAGGACCAGTTATCCGTGAAGAAAATAAACAGCGCACATTAGGCTATATTGAAAAAGGCATTGAAGAAGGAGCAAGATTAGTCTGCGACGGCCGAGACAATTCACCAGAAGAAGGATTTTTTGTAGGACCGACTATTTTTGATAATGTAACAACAGATATGACTCTCTGGAAAGATGAAATTTTTGCACCAGTATTATCAGTAATTCGTGTGAAAAACTTAAAAGAAGCAGTAGAAATTGCCAATCAATCAGAATTTGCAAATGGAGCATGCTTATTCACAAATAATGCATCTGCCATCCGCTACTTCCGCGAAAATATTGATGCAGGCATGCTTGGAATCAACTTAGGTGTACCAGCGCCAATGGCATTTTTCCCATTCTCTGGCTGGAAGTCTTCTTTTTATGGCACATTGCATGCAAATGGAAAAGATGCAGTTGATTTCTATACACGCAAAAAAGTGGTAACAGCGCGCTACGCTAAACCAATTTTTGAATAATAGATTGCTAGATATAATTTTTTAAGCAGAAATAAATCTTTAAGAATTGCAGGCTGTGAACAGAGTGCAAAAATAGCGCCCTGTTCACAGCTTCTGAGTCTCTTTAAAAAGTGAGGGAACAAAATTGAGCAAATTACTTCGAAAATATTCAAATGCAGAAGAATCAAATGGCATAAAAATTATTCATGATGTGACAAGTGGAAACTCTCCGCTTGAATATGTTGGGTTTAAATTAATTGAATTATCCACAGGTGCAAAATATACCCAAAGTTTAGCAAAAGAAGAATGCTGCATTGTTGCAGTTTCAGGCCAAATTACTGTAACAGATGGCACTACAATTTTTGAAAACATTGGCACTCGTGAAAGTGTATTTGAAAAGAAACCGACAGATAGTGTGTACATATCAAATGACCAAAGCTTTGAAATTAAGGCAAATACGGATGCTCGCGTTGCATTATGCTATTCGCCTTCAACCAAACAACTTCCGACACGCTTCATTAAAGCAGAAGAAAATAGTGTAGAGCATCGCGGCATTTTAAATAATCAACGTTTGGTTCATAATATTTTGCCAGATTCTGATCCATCCGCTAATAGCTTACTAGTAGTAGAAGTCATTACAGAAAGTGCAAACTGGTCCAGTTACCCTCCGCATAAGCATGATCAAGATAATTTGCCAGCTGAATCCTTTTTAGAAGAAACATACTATCATGAATTAAATCCAAGACAAGGTTTTGTTTTCCAGCGAGTATATACGGATGATCGTTCATTGGATGAAACGATGGCTGTTGAAAATGGAGATGTTGTAATTGTGCCAAAAGGCTATCACCCAGTAGGTGTTCCAGATGGCTATACCTCTTATTACTTAAACGTTATGGCTGGTCCAACTCGCATTTGGAAATTCCATAATGATAAAGACCATGAATGGATTTTGAATCGCTGACAAAATATGAAGGAGTGTTTACTAACATGAAATATGAATTCAGTAACGATAGAGACTATGATGTAATTGCAATTGGCAGAGCATGCATTGATTTAAATGCAGTGGAATATAATCGCCCAATGGAAGAAACAATGACTTTTTCTAAATATGTTGGCGGTTCGCCTGCAAATATTGCGATCGGAAGCAGCAAATTGGGGCTTAAAGCAGGTTTTATCGGAAAACTCGCTGATGATCAGCATGGCCGTTTTATTAAGAGCTATATGCAAGGGGTCGGCATTGATGTTTCAAACATGGTGGTCGATACAGAAGGACATAAAACGGGTTTAGCATTTACGGAAATTTTAAGTCCTGATGAATGCAGCATTCTAATGTACCGCGAAGATGTAGCAGATTTATATTTAGCGCCAAATGAAGTAAATGAAGACTATATTAAACAAGCAAAAGTATTATTAGTTTCTGGCACTGCTCTTGCCAAAAGCCCTTCAAGAGAAGCAACAATTAAAGCAGTAAATTTAGCGAAGAAAAACAATGTGAAAGTAGTATTTGAACTAGATTATCGCCCGTACACTTGGAAATCAAAAGAGGAAACAGCAGTATACTATTCTCTAGTTGCAGAACAGTCTGATGTTGTGATTGGAACTCGCGATGAGTATGATGTAATGGAAAATATCGTTGGCGGCAAAAATGAAGATACGATTCAATACTTATTCAGCCATGAAGCAGATTTAGTTGTCATTAAGCATGGTGTAGAAGGTTCTTATGCTTATGCAAAATCTGGTGAGGTATTTAGAGCGCAAGCCTATAAAACGCAAGTGTTAAAAACATTTGGTGCTGGCGATTCTTATGCATCCGCTTTTCTTTATGCGCTTATTTCAGGAAAAGAGATCGAAACAGCACTTAAATATGGAAGCGCTTCAGCATCTATCGTTGTAAGCAAACACAGCTCATCGGAGGCAATGCCGAATGTAGAAGAAATCGAAGCGCTGATTGCTAAAAATGAAAAAATCGAAGCACGCAGTTAAGGAGGGGCATAAATGGAAACAATTCGTTTAACGACTGCACAGGCGTTGATCAAATTTTTAAATCAACAATATTTGCATATAGATGGAAAAGAGTTCCCATTTGTAGAAGGAATATTCAATGTATTTGGACATGGAAATGTGTTAGGAATTGGTCAAGCATTAGAGCAGGATCCAGGTCATTTAAAAGTAATTCAAGGGAAAAATGAGCAAGGGATGGCACATGCAGCAATTGCCTACAGCAAACAAAAGCTGCGCCAAAAAATTTATGCGGTTACAACTTCATCGGGTCCGGGTTCTGCAAATGTAGTAACAGCAGCAGCAACCGCTTTAGCAAACAATATTCCAGTACTGCTTTTGCCTGCGGACACATTTGCAACACGTCAGCCTGATCCAGTATTGCAGCAGCTGGAGCATGAACATAGCTTGGCAGTTACAACAAATGATGCATTTATGGCTGTTTCTAGATACTGGGATCGTGTAACAAGACCAGAACAGTTAATGTCAAGTCTGCTCCGTGCATTTGAAGTGATGACAGATCCAGGAAAGGCGGGTCCGGCAACAATCTGCATTTCTCAAGATGTAGAAGGAGAGGCATTTGATTATGATGTGAAGTTTTTCGAAAAAAGAGTGCATTACATAGACAGAAAAACTCCGTTTGAAAGAGAATTGCAAGGTGCGGCCAGCTTAATCAAAGCGAGCAAAAAACCAGTCATTCTAGTCGGCGGGGGAGCCAAGTATTCTGAAGCTCGGGAAATTTTGATGAAAATCTCTGAAACTTGCAATATACCTCTTGTAGAAACACAAGCAGGCAAATCAACAGTTGAAAGTACATTTGCCAATAATCTTGGCGGAATGGGCATCACTGGAACACTTGCAGCAAATAAAGCAGCACGCGACGCTGATTTAATCATTGGACTGGGCACACGCTACACAGATTTTGCGACAGCATCAAAAACGGCTTTTGATTTTGACAAAGCAAAATTCCTAAATATTAATGTAAGCCGCATGCAAGCATACAAAATGGATGCATTCCAAGTAGTGGCAGATGCAAAAGCAGCATTAGAAAAATTATATCCATTATTAGAAGGATACAAAAGCGAATTTGGCAATCAAATTCAAGCGCTTAAACAAGAATGGAATGCAGAAAGAGAACGTTTAAGCAAAGTAAACTTTACGAGAGAAAATTTTAATCCAGAAATTAAAAATCATTTCTCGCAAGAAATTTTAAACGAGTATGCAGAAGCACTGCAAACAGAATTTGCGCAAACAACAGCCTTGCTTGCGGTAAATGAAACGGTCGCTCCTGATAGTACGGTTGTATGTTCTGCAGGATCTCTTCCTGGCGACTTGCAGCGCTTGTGGAATACAAGTGTTCCAAATACGTACCATCTTGAGTATGGTTATTCTTGCATGGGCTATGAAGTTTCTGGGGCTTTAGGAGTAAAACTAGCAGAGCCTGATAAAGAAGTATATTCAATTGTGGGAGATGGAAGTTTCTTAATGCTTCATTCGGAATTGATTACATCCCTTCAATATAAACAAAAAATAAATGTAGTGCTTTTTGACAATTCTGGATATGGCTGCATCAATAACTTGCAAATGGATCATGGCAGCGGCAGCTTTAACTGTGAATTCCGCAATGCCGATCAGCAAATCATGAACATTGATTATGCAAAAGTGGCAGAAGGATATGGAGCAAAAGTATACAGAGCCAATAACGCAGAAGATTTAAAAGCAGCGTTAGAAGATGCGAAAAAACAAGATATTTCCACATTAATTGAAATAAAAGTGCTGCCAAAAACAATGACAGACGGTTATGAAAGCTGGTGGAATGTAGGAGTGGCAGAAGTTTCAGAAAGTGAAAGTGTACAAAAAGCATACGAGTTCAGACAACAAAAATTACAGCAAGCAAAGCAATATTAAGAGAGGGCGAATGAGCATGGGAGAAATTCTTTGGGGAATAGCGCCAATTGGCTGGAGAAATGATGATATTCCAGAAATCGGTGCGGAGAATACATTGCAGCATTTATTGAGTGATATTGTGGTAGCAGGTTTTCAAGGGACAGAAGTCGGCGGCTTCTTCCCTGAAGCAAAGGTCTTAAATAAAGAATTAAAACTTCGCAACTTAAAAATAGCAGGACAGTGGTTCTCCAGTTTTCTGATTCGTGATGGCCTAGAGGAAACTTCTGGACTGTTCCATAAACATTGTGCTTATCTCAAAGAAGTAAATGCAGCTGTTGCGGTTGTATCAGAACAAACATACAGCATTCAAGGAATGAGACAAAAAAATGTGTTCGCTGAAAAACCGTATTTTACAGATGAAGAATGGCTCAAGTTGGCCAGCGGTTTAAATGAACTTGGCAAAATTGCTGAAGAATATGGATTAAAGCTAGTTTATCATCACCATATGGGCACAGGAGTGCAAACTTTGGCAGAAATTGATCGTTTAATGGATGCTACTGACCCAAATCATGTACACCTCTTATTTGATACAGGCCATATTTATGTATCAGATGGCGACTATATGACACTATTAGCAAAACATATTGCACGCATCAAACATGTGCATTTTAAAGATGTAAGAGAAAATATTCAAGAAGAATGCAAACGAGAGGGACTTTCTTTCCTGCAATCATTTTTGCGAGGAATGTTCACCGTTCCTGGAGATGGCTGCATTGATTTTGCGGAAGTATATGAATTTTTGCTTAGAGCTGATTACAGTGGCTGGATTGTCATCGAAGCAGAACAAGACCCTGCGATAGCACACCCGTTGGAACACGCTTTAATTGCTCGGAAGTATATTAATGAAAAATTATTGATGCTTCAAGTATAAGAGGGGAGAATGAACGGGATGGCAAATGGGAATGTAATTCAAAGTCAAGAAGCGGGAAATAAAGGGACTGATAAAAAAATCTTAAAGAGAATTACCATAATATCTACTTTTGGCGGATTATTGTTTGGTTATGATACAGGGGTTATAAATGGTGCACTGCCATTTATGTCAGAAAAAGATCAGCTGAATTTAACTCCATTTACAGAAGGACTTGTAGCAAGTTCCCTCCTTTTTGGTGCAGCACTTGGAGCAGTATTTGGAGGAAGATTATCAGACAGCAATGGCCGCAGAAAAAACATTTTATATTTAGCCGTTTTATTCTTCATCGCCACATTAGGGTGTACCTTTGCACCAAATACAACTGTCATGATTGCCTTTCGTTTCTTGCTTGGTCTTGCTGTAGGGGGAGCAAGTGTAACAGTGCCAACATTTTTAGCGGAAATGTCGCCTGCTGAACGAAGAGGAAGGATGGTAACACAAAATGAGTTGATGATTGTTACCGGACAATTGCTTGCATTTACATTCAATGCAATTTTGGGAAGTGCTTTAGGTGATACTGCACATGTTTGGAGATATATGCTAGTTATTGCATCATTGCCTGCAGTAATTTTATGGTTCGGCATGCTGATTGTTCCAGAAAGCCCGCGCTGGCTTGCATCAAAAGGAAGAATTGGAGATGCTTTAAGAGTACTTCAACAAGTCAGAGAAGCAAATAGAGCCCAAGAAGAATTAAAGCAAATTGAACAGTCTTTAGCAAAAGAATCGAAAACAGAAAAGGCAACATTAAAAGATCTAAATGTGCCATGGGTGCGCCGCATCTTATTTATTGGTTTAGGAATTGCTGTTGTACAGCAAATCACTGGTGTAAATTCTATTATGTATTATGGAACAGAAATTTTGAAAAATGCAGGATTTGGTACGCAAGCTGCACTTATCGGTAATATTGCAAACGGTGTTATCTCTGTCTTGGCAACATTTGTAGGAATCTGGCTGCTTGGAAAAGTTGGCCGTCGTCCAATGCTTTTAACAGGCTTAATTGGAACAACATCTGCATTGTTATTAATTGGAATTTTCTCATTGACAATGGAAGGAACACAAGCATTGCCATATATCGTCCTTTCACTAACTGTAACATTTCTAGCATTCCAGCAAGGAGCGATTTCTCCAGTAACCTGGCTAATGCTTTCTGAAATTTTCCCGCAACGACTAAGAGGATTGGGAATGGGTGTTACTGTATTCTGCTTATGGATTGTTAATTTCTTTGTCGGTTTACTGTTCCCAGTTTTAATGGCTGGCATAGGATTATCTGCAACATTCTTTATATTTGTTGTTTTAGGATTAGGGGCTATTGCATTTGTGAAAAAAGCATTGCCGGAAACAAAGGATCGTTCTTTAGAAGAACTAGAAACTTATTTCCGCAATTATAATAAAGATACTAATATGGATGACTCTATTAAAGCAGCAAAATAAAAAGATTGTATAACAATAAATGTAAGCGTATACTAAAAAACGCTTAAATCTACTAAATTATTAGAAATATAGGAGGATTTATCATGACTTTAAAAATTGGTGTAATTGGAACTGGAGCAATCGGAAGAGAACATATTAAAAGAATTACAAATACATTATCCGGCGGGGAAATTGTCGCTGTTACAGATGTTAACCAAGAATCTGCCAAACAATCAGTAGAACAATATGGCTTAAATGCAACTGTTTTCCCTGATGATGCAACACTTATTGCAGAAGGAAATGTTGATGCAGTATTTGTGACAAGCTGGGGGCCTGCCCATGAAGGCAGTGTATTAAAAGCAATTGAAGCTGGAAAGTATGTATTCTGCGAAAAGCCATTGGCGACAACTGCTGAAGGCTGCATGAGAATCGTTGAAGCAGAAATGAAACACGGCAAAAAATTAGTGCAAGTTGGCTTTATGCGCCGCTATGACAGTGGGTATGTGCAATTAAAAGAAGCTATCGATAACAACTTTATTGGGGAGCCATTAATGCTGCATTGTGCACATAGAAATCCAACTGTAGGAGAAGCTTACTCAACAGATATGGCAATTTCCGATACTTTAATTCATGAAATTGATGTCCTTCACTGGCTGGTAAATGATGATTATAAATCTGTACAAGTATTATTCCCTAAGAAAAACAAATATGCACATGAAGGATTAAGAGATCCGCAAATGGTTATTTTAGAAACAAAAACAGGCATTATCATTAATGTGGAAATCTCAGTGAATTGCCAATATGGCTATGATATTCAATGTGAAGTGGTAGGAGAAGAAGGTATTGTTAAGCTTCCAGAGGTAGCAAGCATTACACATCGCAAAAAGGCAACATTAGGGGCTAATATTCTAATGGATTGGAAAGATCGTTTTATTGATGCATACGATGTAGAGCTGCAGCACTTTATGGATTCTATCAGAGACAACGGCGAACCTAATGGACCAACTGCATGGGATGGCTATATTGCCCAAGTAACAGCAGATGCTTGCATTCAAGCTCAAAACTCTGGCCAAAAAGAAGAAGTAGTTTTAAACGAACAACCAGATTTTTATAAAAATAATTTAAAAACAGCAAGCGTTTAAGCAGCTAGCAGCAAAAAGGAATAGGCGCCTAGAGCAATTTTTCTCTAGGTGCCAGAAATAAAAAACATATAACAATTTACATAGAAACGGGGAATAAAAATGCGTTTAGCTTATGATCCATCCCATTACCGTGACAATACGGGATTAAAAGAAACAATTGATAATGTAGCAAGACTTGGCTATGAATATGTAGAACTTTCTCCGCGCAAAGATTTTATCTGGTTTTATGAATATCCAAAAGTTGATAAACAATTAATTAAAGATTTAAAAAGATACTGTTCGGATGCAGGAGTAAAAATTTCCTCTGTCCTGCCTGTTCAGCAATGGTCTTCTCCAGATGAATTAGAACGCCAAGCAGCAGTGCGAAACTGGAAACGTTGCATTGAAATTACATCAGAACTAGGTGTGGACTTGATGAACAGTGAATTTGCCGGCGACAAAAGCCGTCCAGTAGAAAGTGAAGCAGCATTTGTCCGTTCAATGGAAGAGCTAATGCCATTATTTGAAAAAGAAGGAATCAACTTAAATCTTCAATCACATCCAAATGATTTCATTGAGCTGAACATTGAAGCAGTCCGCATGATTCGTGCATTAGACAAAGACTGGATTAAATTGGTTTACTCTGTTGCCCATGCATTCTTTTATGATGATGGAATAGGCGATATTGCTAAACAACTAGATGAAGCAAAAGATCTATTGGCACATGTATTGATTGCAGACACTCTTAATCATAAAGCGGCATTTGGATTGCGTTATATTGTCAATCCGCCAAATGCCAATGTAACGATCCATCAGCATTTAAATCCCGGCGAAGGAGAAATTGATTTTGACACACTTTACCGCAAATTAAGAGAATTTAAGTTTGATGGCATTGTGACAAATTCTGTTTTTGCATATCCTGACAAGCCAGAGTGGTCAAATGAAGTAACATTAAAGTCTATTAGAGAAGGCTTAAAATTAAATATTTAAAAATCTATATATTTATGGGGCAGGGAGAGAAGAACGATGAAAATCGGAATAAATCAAGGCACAACTTTAGAAAACTCGACATTAGCATTGGATTTGGAATTATGCGAAAAGCATGGCTATGATTATATTGAAATTCGTTCTGTTGATAAATTAGTAGAATACTTGGAAACACATACAATGGATGAATTGGTGCAATTCTTTGAAACACATCATATTAAGCCGCTTTCTTTAAATGCACTGATTTACTTCAATAACCGCACTGAAGAAGAATATGCTGAAGTTCTTGCTGAATTTAACAATATGCTGGAAATAGCAAAAACTTTAAAGATAGATAAATTTGTTGTAGTGCCGACTGTAACGGAAAAGAAAATCAAAAAATCTGCCATTAAAAAAAGCTGTGTAGAAGTGCTGACAGAACTGTCTGATCTTGCAGAGCCATATGGCGTTAAATTGGCTCTAGAATTTATCGGTCATCCACATGCAACAGTTAATACATTGGCATTTGCAAATGAAATTGTGGAAGCAGTAGACCGCGATAATGTAGGAATTGTATTTGATACATTCCAATTTTATGCAATGAATTCTACATTGGAAGATCTAAGAAATACAGATGGAAGCAAAATCTTTATTTTCCATCTCAATGATGTGGATGACTATATGCCAGGAATTCTGCTAGATGAAGATCGTGTTTATCCAGGACATGGAGTTATTGATTTAGACAGCATTCTTGCTATCTTAAAAGAAAAAGGCATTCATGAGCATGTGTCTGTTGAAATTTTCCGACCTGAATATTATCAGCTGGATGCTGAGGAAGTAATTAAAAAAGCAAAAGAAACAACGATTCAAGTTGTATCTAAATATTTTGAAGTAGAAAAGGTATATTAAAAAAATAGCTGCAGGCCTTGTAAGATTTGGCAGCAGACAAAACTATAAAGCTATCTTGCGCAGCTGATAATTTAGGCCCTTGATCGTGTATAAATATATTAGATAAAGGGCTTGAATTAGATAGCTGCAATGGAAAAGGTGATAGGTGAAGGGTTTTCTGTCAACTATTGTATTCTGTTCAATTATTTGAATATTTAGTTTACTTTGATAGGGTAATTTCTTTTAAAATAATAGATCAGTTATATGCAGTTTAAATATCCAAGGGGGTGTAAGCAATGACAATTGTTTCTATGCGTGAAATGCTTATAAAGGCAAAAGAGGGCAAATATGCTGTTGGGCAATATAATATGAACAGCTTTCAGTGGGTTCAAGCAATTCTTCAAGCATCACAGGAAGAACAGGCACCGGTTATTGTAGCTGCTTCCGATCGATTGGTAGATTATCTAGGAGGATTCAGAACAATTGCAGCAGGCGTAAAAGAGCTGGTTAAGGAATTAAATATAACTGTTCCAGTTGCACTGCATCTAGATCATGGCATGAGTGTGGAACGCTGCAAACAAGCAATTGACGCAGGATTCAGTTCGGTGATGATTGATGGTTCGCATTTTTCCATTGAAGAAAATATTAAAATGACAAAAGAAGTAGTAGACTATGCAAAAAAGTACGGTGTTTCTGTAGAAGCCGAAGTAGGCACAGTCGGCGGAATGGAAGATGGCCTGATTGGCGGCATTTCATATGCGGATCCAATGGAATGTCTCCGTTTAGTGGATGAAACAGGCGTTGATGCACTAGCAGCAGCACTTGGATCTGTCCATGGACCATATCAAGGGGAACCAGTGCTGGGTTTTGATGAAATGAAGCAAATCTCTGAATTAACGGGTGTTCCTCTTGTGCTTCACGGAGGATCTGGCATTCCGGAATATCAATTGAAAAAAGCAATTGAATTAGGGCATGCCAAAGTAAATGTAAATACAGAATGTCTGCAGGCATGGGCTGGGGCTGTGCGCAAAACAATCGCTGAAAATTCAATGACCTACGATGCGCGTGCTCTTACAACACCAGGAAGAGAAGCTGTAAAGGAAACAGTCAAAAAGAAGATTGCTGAGTTTGGTACGGCGCAAAAGGCGCTGCAGGTAAATAGATAAATAGTTTTTTATTGTATGAGCTAATAGTGTGTCAAGCACTGTTAGCTCTTTTTTTTGGGAGAGGCCGGCGGATAAAAGGAGGAGGAAGGCGAATAAAAGGAGGAGGAAGGCGGATAAAAGGGAGAGGAAGGCGGATAAAAGGGAGAGGATGGCGGATAAAAGGGGGAGGAAGGCGGATAAAAGGGGGAGGAAGGCGGATAAAAGGAGAGGCCGGCGGATAAAAGGGGGAGGCCGGCGGATAAAAGGAGGAGGAAGGCGGATAAAAGGGAGAACGCCGATGCAAAAAGCCAGAAGCAGGAGAAATGATAAGCAGAAATCCTATATAAAATTGAAAAAACAGGCTAATTCAGCCTGTTTTTTCAATATGCTATAATTCGCCGGTCAAAAATTGCGCTCTGCCGAATCCAAAGCTCCAGTCCTCGTCATCATTGATAACAAATGATACCATAACATCTTTTGGATCAATGCCGCATTCTTCTTGTAGTGCTTCTGTTAATTGGCTGTAGAAATTTTGTTTTTGTTCTGTGGTTCTCGGTCTGCTTGTCACTGTCAGAACGATTACATTATTTGTGCGTTCAAAGCCTAAGCCTGTATCTTTTACAATCATCTCATACGGTTTATGCTGGCTGACAAGCTGGTAGCGGTCTCCTTCTGGCACTTGAAAACATTCGACCATCACGTTGTGGGCCACATCTAATAGTTTCGTAATTTCTTGTTCTGTTCTTCCTTCTAGCATATCAAATCGTATTAATGGCATAGCATTCATCCTCCATTAGTAGTTTTATTTATAATATTTCTAAGTAAAAACAATGGCAAAACAGATTTATGAGGCTTTTCCTTTTTTCTCATTTAGGGACTTTCTCTTTTGTTTAGGAAAAAACATCATAATCAAACCAAGCAAATAAATGCTTAAAAATAAGATGAAATAACTTGACAGATTTGCTTTTGTCATAAAATAAACAAGGGGACTGCTGCCATAATCTAGACTAGAGACTAAGCTATCTGAAGGAACAGCAATAGTGGTTGTATTTGCCAAAGCAGTAAAAATAGCTGCAGTTTGACTGATAATATAATTGCTAATTGTTAAAATAATGCTGCCGATTACAACCGTTCTAACTATCGAACCATTCGTAAGAGAGATTATTAAAGGTACTAAATAAATAAGACCACTAAGGCTGGCGATTGGCAGAAACTGATTATTTTTAGTCAGCAAGGAAATCAGGATAATAATTGGAATTAGCAATCCACTTGAAATAAGCAGATTTTTATCATTTATTATAAGAGATGGCGTCATTCCAATAAAAAGTTTTTTTTTCTTTTGTTTTAGGATCTTTTCCTCTAGTTTTTTCGAAATTGGACCGATTCCTTCTACTAAAATGGAACTCACCCTTGGTATTAGCAGCATCATGGAAGCAAATACTACTGAAAGTTTAGCTGTTTCATACATGTTGAATTTTGCAAGCATCCCCAATCCAAATCCCAATAGTAATCCTACAAAGATAGGATCAATGGAAAAAGAACAGTTGGTCTTTTGGCGTTGTCTGCTAAAAGGATGAGAGATGATTGTAATCATTTTGTTAAGAACGACAGCAATTGGCATAAACATAAGAGAATAAGCATTTGGAAATGAAATATTAGGCAAGTGATAGTATTTTTTTACAGAAGGTGCAGTTAAATCAGCCATTATCATTGTTAATATAAAATCTAGCATGCCTGCAACAATTCCTAATATAGGAGAATCTGTCAAATGAGTGATAAATACACTTGTAAAAGCAAAATGCCAATAATTCCAAAGGTCTATATTAATAGTTCGGGTTAATTTGGCATAAATCATCATGCTATTTAATAACAGACAGATTGGAAACATCAGCATTCCTGTTAACGTGTGAAAGGCAATATTTGCTGCGACGGGCCATCCTAAATCAATAATATTTAAATCCAAATGAAATCGATCTGCTATTCCTGAAACAACGGTATTAATATTGTCAGACAGCATATTGGTGATGACAGTTACCCCGATAAAACCAATGCCAATCATTAACCCTGACCGAAGAGAGTCGTATAAGGTTAAACGGAAGAACAGCCCCATAATAGTAAGAATAATCGGCATAATGACACTTGGCCCTAGGTCGAGAAGCGCTGTAACAACCTCCATAGTTTCCTCCAGCATGCAAAATCTTGTTTTAGCAATCTATTAAGTTAATAGAAAATAATATATTATTTCTAACATAGTGTAACATATAATCAATATTTAATCAAAAAATAATCAAAAAATAATCATATAAATTGTTATCTTTTATTTTTTTAAACATTATTTTTCTAAATAGATAAATTGTTGAAATTTATCACTATTTAATGGGCTTTTGCCCTGCGCCTAAGGAATGATGAGAGAAATGAGAAATCTAGATGGGCAGAAACTTATTTGTAAAAGCCTGATTGAAGCGCTTTATCTATTTGCGATGGTGGAATGATTGCAAGAGTGGCTGTCCTATTATAAAATGAATATATTATTTTATTGTTGTGAATTTTTTAAATAGGCAAAAATTATATATAGGAGGGAATCATTATGTTTAAAAATCTTTTTAAAAAAAATCAGTCAGAAAAGACAGAAGGCAATAATATGATTATTCAACCTTTAGAAGGAAAACTATTATCTATTGAAGAAGTGCCAGATCCGGTATTTTCCCAAAAAATGATGGGAGACGGGTTTGCGATTGATCCAGAAAATGGAATATTGATTTCGCCAATTGATGGAAAAGTTATAAACGTATTTCCTACTAAACATGCGATTAGCATAGCAGACAATAATGGAAGAGAAATATTGATTCATGTTGGACTTGATACGGTTGCATTAAAAGGGGAAGGATTTATTCCGTTTGTAAAAGATGGAGATAAAATCAAACAAGGACAAAAATTAATGGAAATTGATTTTTCCTTCATCAAATCGAAGGTCCCTTCCATTATTACACCAGTTGTTTTTACAAACTTAAGTGAAAATGAAAAAGTGGTGGTGGAAGGAAATCAGGTAAGAGTTGAATCGTAAGTATTTTTAAAATATCAATGATATGATAAGTGTTGAAAGAACCCTTCTTTTGGTTTTTGCAGCACTTTTTTTATTCATAAGATGAGATTGCAGAAAGGAATGATTTTATGGCAACTATTCTATTTGATTTACATACACATAATGAAAGATGCGGTCATGCTATTGGCACAATAGAAGATTATATTCAGTCTGCCATTGAAAAAGAGATGAATTATATAGGAATTTCTGACCATTCGCCACTTTTTTTTCATGAAAAGGATCATCCCAATCCGAGATATTCTATGGCAACAAGCGACTTTGCCAATTATGTAGGAGAAGTGCTGCAGCTAAAAGAAAAATACAAACATAAAATTCATGTGCTGCTCGGTGTGGAAAGCGATTATTTTCCAAAACATATTGAGCTGTATAAAAAGCAATTTAAGCAATATCCATTTGATTATATTATTGGTTCAGTCCATTCTGTAAATAGAAAAAGCATCTTTGATAAAAGCCGCTGGGATTTATTGAATGAAAAACAGCAGATCAAAGAAAAAGAAGCTTATTATTCGCTTATACAAGCATCAGCAAGAACAGGAGTATTTCAAATATTAGGCCATATTGATGCAATGAAAGGCTATTATCCAGCATTTTCTGCCATTCATACCCCCATTATTGATGAAACCTTAAAGCTTATCGGTGAACTTGGCGTAGCGATAGAAGTAAATACATCAGGAAAAACAAAGGATGTCGGCGGTTGGTATCCTTCTAATGAGATATTGGAAAGAGCATTATTTTATGGGGTAGATGTTACGTTCGGTTCAGATGCTCATATAGCGGATAGAGTCGGCGATGATTACTTGCTTGTGCAGCAAACACTAAAGGAAATTGGATTTAAAGAGATAGTGTTTTATGTAGAGCAAAAGAGACAAATTGTAGCGCTATAAAAAGGGCAGCTCTTCTTTGAAGGAGATGAAGGGCTGCCCCTTTTCTGCATGGCATTGCATAAATGAAAAGCTTCATTCAAACGAATACGTAATTCCCCATTGTTTTCTCACATCTGTCATAATGTCCATCACATCAACAGATAGATCAAGTGTTTTTTTGCTGGATTTATTAAAGATATAGTCTTCCATATCTTTAATTTCATAGCATAATGCTTTATTGGTATTGCCTGCTTCCACAATTTCTTGTGTTCCATCTAAATAAGTTATCGTTGCTTTATCAGCACGTGGAAATGCATCAACTGTAATATAGCCAAGCTCTCCTGCTACTACCCCAAGCTTTTGCATTCTTGCTCTCATAGTCAGTGTAATAACAGCCATTTCATCCTGTTCATTTTTTAAAATAATGCCAGACTGTTCATCCACACCTGTTTCAAATTTTTTTACTGTTGTTAGAATTTCATTAGGCTTTTTGGAGAGAAAAAATCTTGCAAAGGAAAGTGCATATGTACCGATATCTAAAAGGGCACCCCCAGCTAAATCTTTGTTAAAAAAGCGATTGGTAACATCATTTTCTTTACAGCTGCCAAAATTAACGGTCACCATTTTTAATTTGCCGATTTTTCCAGACTGCACAATTTCCTGCAATTTTTTATATAAGGGCATATGGTACACAGTCATTGCTTCTGCAACAATTAATTGTTTTTCCTCTGCTAATCGGACGATTTCCTGAAGCTGCCTGCTATTGACAGTTATGGCTTTTTCGCAGAATACATGTTTATTATTTTCCAAACTTTTTAGAATATATTCATAGTGGTTGGAGTGAGGAGTGGAGATATAGACAACATCTATATTTTTATCTTGAAGCATCTCATCATAGCTGCCAAATGCTTTTTCTACCCGATATTTTTTAGCGAATTGTTCTGCTTTTGCTAAAGTGCGCGAGCCGACAGCATATACAGTTCCATTTGATTCCTTAAGTGCTTGCGCAAAGTCTGCTGCGATTGTTCCAGGTCCTAATATAGCCCAATTTAATTTTTTCATGCAATCACCTCATGTATAGTTTTGGAGATTAATTGAATATTGGTTTTTTCTGCAAGCGAATCTTTATTGCTTGCTTTTTAAACGTTCTGGCAATATTTCCAGAGCGACAGGATGCCTGCAAGTTAAAACAAGGATAAATCAATTACTAGAATATAATCTTCTGCCATGCTTTGAGCAATCAGCTTTTCCTGTGTATGTATCCTTTAGCGCACACAGCTGTTCATCTCCTTCATCGCAGCCGCCAAAGGCAACAGAAATTGAACAATGGAGCTTGCAGGAAAAACATTTAACCCACTTTTTATACAAAGCATTTTTGTTGTATTAGGAAAGTCTATAATTTGCACTTGCAAATGGGGATCTGCTTGAAGATATTTTATTAAATAAGCAATCGTGCTGCCGATAATGGCATCAGCTGCAATACAATCAAGTGCTTTTTTAATGCTCATTCCACACCACTATTATTAGAGCCTGCAGTTTTAGTGTATGCTTCCAACAATTGGCTGTCAATTCTTATAAACGGTTTAACTGTTTATTTTGCTGATATGTTCATATAATCATTGGAAACTTTAAATAGAAATAATCCCTTGAAGGAAGACAGATAGAAAATGGGTATTTGTCGACTATTGAGGGATTTTTTTATGAAATAAGTTATTTGGTTCATGGATTAAAGTGGGTAGAGTAATGCACAAATAAAATACAATCAATTGTTTAGATAATAGAAATATTTTTAGGGTTTAGGGAATATCGTCTATTAATAAAAATTAAATCAATGTAAAATGAATAACTGATAAGAAAAATTTAAAAGAAGGTGACAAACAATTGACGAAAGAAAAAGATACAAAACGAATTAGATTAGCTTTGCTGCTTGGGTCTCTTGCTATCTTAGGGCCATTTACAATTGATATGTATTTGCCTTCATTTCCTACGATTGTAGAAAGCTATCAAACAAGTGCTTCCTTTGTGCAAATTAGTTTAACAACGTGTTTATTAGGCTTAGGTTTTGGCCAGCTGATTATTGGACCGATGAGTGATGTGCATGGACGCAAAAAGCCGCTTTTATTATTTTTAGTTTTATACTTTTTAGCATCTCTTGCTTGTTCTTTGGCTCCATCTATTGCTGTTTTTATCGGTTCGCGATTTGTCCAAGGATTTTCGGCAGCGGCTGGTCTTGTCATCTCGCGGGCGATTGTGCGCGATGTTTATAATGGAAGGGAATTGACCAAGTTTTTTGCTTTATTAATGCTTGTAAATAATCTTGGCCCCATTATTGCGCCTGTTGCAGGGAGCAGTATACTTGCATTAACAGAATGGAAGGGCGTATTTATTGTCTTGGCAGCAGTTGGAGTTCTTTTGTTCTTTATTATTTTAAAAAGATTGGAAGAAACATTGCCTATCGAGAAGCGGGTACCGAGCAGCATTTCTCAGACACTAAAAAATTTCGCGTCTCTTTTTAAAAACCGCCAATTTATTGGCTATGCTTTAACACAAGGCTTTATTGTTGCAGGGATTTTTGCTTATGTATCTGGAACTCCTTTTGTATATCAAAATATTTATCATGTTTCGCCGCAAGTTTTTAGTCTATTATTCGGCATGAATGGAATTGCTTTAATGATGGGGACACAAATAGTCGGCCGCTATACAGATGTTATTTCCGAAAAAACTTTTTTGAAAATAGGGCTATTTATTGCAAATCTTTCGGGAATGATATTAGTTATCGCTATTTTAATAAAGGCGCCGCTTTTGGCAATTGTAGTGCCGATCTTCTTTTTTGTTTCTTCTATTGGCATTATTTCTACTACCTCTTTTTCCTTGGCGATGGAATCACAGGGCCATATTGCAGGAAGCGCTTCTGCTTTATTAGGATTATTGCCGTTTATATTGGGAAGCATTTCCGCACCGCTTGTAGGAGTAGCAGGAGAAAACACAGCATTGCCAATGGGGCTGATTATGTTTTTAGCCAGCTTTATTGCGCTTCTTTCCTATTTTATTTTGGTGAGGAAGGGAAAACAAATCGTTCCAGCCATTCGTTAAAAAATAAAAAGCCGCTATCTTCTAGATTAAGCGGCTTTTTGCATTCTCTTCTTTATTGCAGTTCAATATTTCCTTTCTGTAAGTTAAATATAGTTGACAAAAAGAAAGGGTCGATATATATTTGATGCATCAATTATTGATATATCAAATAATTAGTGGAGGTGATGGATTGTCAAATAATTGTTTGATTCATTTACAAATTTTTTATCAGCTTCAAACATTAAATAAAAATTTAACCTGCAAATTTGAATCTTGTTTGGGCTCTAGTCCATCGCGCATTGAAATATTGCAGCAGCTTTATCATAACGAGGAAATTAGCCAAAAGGAGCTGCAGCAAAGAGTGAAAATAGACAATGCTGCTGTGACAAGGCATTTAAAACAACTAGAAGCAGCAAGCATGATTGTAAGGCGAAAAAAAGCAGAGGATAACCGAATCACATTAGTCGAGCTAACAGAAGCAGGACGGAATGCTATTAAAGAATCGCTGCAAGAAAAAGAGCAATTTATTGCTCAAACCTTTAAAGATTTTACTGAAGAGGAACTGCAAACTTTTTTAAAGATGCTTTCCAAAATAGGCTCTAATGTTGCAAGTGTAGAAATTTAATCAATAAATTGAAAGTGAGGAAATAAATATGACTACCCAATTAAAAACAAATGATTTTATGGAAATAATGAAAGGCAGACGTTCTATCCGCAATTATGATCCATCTGTCAAAATAAGCAAAGAAGAAATGAAGGATATGCTGGAGGAAGCAACGACTGCGCCGTCTTCTATCAATATGCAGCCATGGCGTTTTATTGTAATTGACAGCCCTGAAGGCAAAGAAAAGTTGCTTCCATTAGCATCTTTTAACCAAACACAAGTAAAAACCTCCTCTGCGGTTATCGCCATATTTGCAGACATGAATAATTTTGACTATGCAGAGGAAATTTATTCTAAAGCAGTTGAATTAGGATATATGCCAAAAGAAGTAAAGGAACGCCAATTGGCTGCATTTGCCAATCATTTTGCCACACTTCCAGAACAAGTGAACAGAGAAACTATTTTAATTGACAGCGGGCTAGTAGCTATGCAGCTAATGCTGACAGCAAGAGCTCATGGCTATGATACGAATCCAATCGGCGGCTATGATAAAAAAAATATTGCAGCGGCTTTTGGCTTGGATAAAAAACGCTATGTGCCAGTTATGCTGCTTTCTATCGGGAAGGCAGCGGATGAAGGCTATAAATCGTACCGCTTACCAGTAGAAACAATTACAGAATGGAAATAAGGGAGAGAGAACATTGATTATTATTCATGCTACCATGACAGTTAAAGAAGATAAACAAGAGGCATTTTTACAATACGTGCAGCAATTAGTGAATGACACAAAAAAAGAAGCAGGCAATATAACTTATCAATTAACAAAAAATACAGCAGAAACAAATGTATATACAATGGTTGAAGTATGGAATGATATGGAGGCAGTTGCACTTCATAATAAAAGTGAGCACTTTGTCGGCTTTACGCAAAAAGCTCCTGAATTTTTAGCGGCTCCTTTGCAAGTAGATGTATATGATGGTCAAAAAGTTCAACAATAATGAAAAAGAAGATAGGCAGCTTCATATCTTCTGAGACTGCCGGCACAATGCAAAAGTTTATCCCTTTGGATAGAAGAGTGTTTAGAAAGCATGATGCCGCCACTGTTATGTATCTCCTTATATTACAAAGTCAATCTATTTAAAATTCTATACGAAATAGATTGAAAACCGGTTGATTGGAGTGGAAGGGGGAGAATTAGCGAGATAGTCCGAGATGAAGCGGCTCGGCGCTCGCCTCGTGGAAAGCGAACCCTGGAACGGAAATCAACAACCCCATTTATAATAAAAAAACTGTAAACAAAACTTCCTTTTAAGGAGCGGTTGTCTATAGTCTGAGAAGATGGATAAATATCCATCTTCTTTTTTTGTAGAAACTGAGCAGTGATTGTCTATGGAAGTTAGATTTTGTACAACTGTCGCTGCAACGTTCATAAAGTTGTAAAATATGAATACTGTTTTTTATAAAAACCTCGATATAATAAAAATATAAAAGATGTCTAAAAAATATAGGTTTATTGATTTAAAGTAAAAAAGCATTATAAATAGAAAAATAGGCAGGCATCTTTATCTTTATGTGAAATGAATCACAAAAATATAAATAACGATGGCCCAAGATTAAATTTGGAGGAAATGACATGAAAAAACGATTAGTGATGATTGGAAATGGAATGGCTGGTGTACGTACAGTAGAAGAAATTTTAAAAAGAGATGCACAAAGTTTTGACATTACAATCATTGGAGATGAAAATCATCCCAATTACAATCGCATAATGCTTTCAAATGTTTTGCAAGGGAAAACCACTGTTGATGAAATTAATATAAATGACTGGGATTGGTATAAAGAAAATAATATTAACCTATTAACTGGAGAAAAGGCTATCCAAATTGACCGAAAAAATAAAGTAGTTGTAACAGATCAAAAGAAACATATTGGCTATGATGAATTAATTATTGCAACAGGATCCAGCGCCTTTATTTTGCCTCTTCCAGGAAGCGATTTGGAAGGAGTGATCGGCTTCCGTACAATTGAAGATACAGAAAAAATGATGGAAACAGCTAAAAAATATAAAAAAGCAGTTGTAATTGGCGGCGGTCTGCTTGGATTAGAAGCAGCAAGAGGACTAATTGACAGAGGAATGGATGTTCATGTTGTTCATATTATGCCAACATTAATGGAACAGCAATTAGATAAAGCTGCGGCAAACCTTTTAAGAAAAGACTTAGAAGCCCAAGGCATGAAGTTTTTAATGGAAAAGCAAACAGCAGAAATTTGCGGGGAAAATCGCGTAGAAAGTTTAAAATTTACAGATGGAACGTCTATTGCTTGTGATTTAGTTGTTATGGCAGTAGGTATACGCCCAAATGTAGCGATTGCCAGAGAAGCAGAATTAGAAGTAAATAGAGCTATTGTGGTGAATGACCACATGGTTACATCAGATGAGTCCATTTATGCTGTTGGAGAATGTGCCGAACATAAAGGAATTGCTTATGGCTTAGTGGCGCCGCTTTATGAGCAAGGGATTGCATTAGCTGACCATATAACAGGAAAAGAAAGCAAAGGTTATCAAGGAAGCATTCTTTCTACTCAATTGAAAGTAGCTGGCTGTGATTTATTTTCTGGAGGAAAAATTCATGAAGATGATCAAACGGAAGCGATTATTGTTCATGATCAATTTGCCAAAAAGTACAAAAAAATTCTGATAACAGATAATAAAATTGTTGGAATTGTTCTCTATGGAGATGCATCTGATGGAAATCGTCTCTTTAATATGCTGAAAAAACAAGCAGATATTTCCGAATACACAAGCACCTCTGTATTAAGCAGTGCGAATGCTGGCGGCGAAGAAGATTTGGTCACAGCAATGAGTGCGGAAGATACTGTCTGCGGCTGTAATGGAGTAACAAAAGGAACTATTGTTCAATCCATTTTAGAACAGGGATTAACTACATTTGAGGAAGTAAAAGGATGCACAAAAGCGGGCGGATCTTGCGGGAAATGCAAACCAATGGTGGAAAGCATTTTAGCGCATACATTAGGAGACAAATTTGATGCATCAGCACAAAAACTGGGCATGTGCAGCTGCACAGAGCTTACTCGTGATGAAGTAGTAGCACAAATCATGGAAAAAGGCTTAAAAACACCAAAAGAGGTGCGCAATGTATTAGGTTTTGCCCATGAGGAAGGGTGCTCTAAATGTCGTCCAGCGCTAAATTATTATATGCGCATGCTTCGTCCAGAAGAATATGAAGACGATAAAGCTTCTCGTTTTGTCAATGAAAAAATGGAAGGGAATATCCAAAAGGATGGTACATTCTCTGTAATTCCTCGCATGTATGGGGGTACAACAACTGCAGAAGACTTGATTCGCATCGGGGAAGTTGCCAAAAAATATAATGTGCCATTAGTAAAAGTAACAGGTGCGAGCAGAATTGGCTTATACGGAGTCAAAAAAGAAGATGTGCCGAAAATGTGGGAAGACCTTGGCATGCGTTCTGGCTATGCATATTCTAAATCCCTTCGCAATGTGAAATCATGTGTGGGTTCAAGATTCTGCCGATTTGGCACACAGGATTCATTAGGATTAGGAATCAAATTAGAACAAGCGCTTGAAATGGTTGATACTCCACATAAAATGAAAATGGGTGTGACAGGATGTCCGCGAAATTGTGCAGAAGTGCTGACAAAAGATTATGGAATAGTATGTGTTGAAAATGGCTATCAAATTTACTTTGGCGGAAATGGCGGTACAGAAGTGCGCGAATGTGACCTGCTTACAACAGTAAAAACAGAAGAAGAGGTTATTACAATTGCTAAAGCATATATGCAGCTATACCGTGAACATGCTAATTATGGAGAACGCACTGCTCCTTGGGTAGAAAGAGTGGGAGCAGAATGGGTGAAAGAAACATTATTAAAAGAAGAAAACATTGCACCGCTTGTAGAATGTTTTGAAAAAGCAAAAGGCACTTACCAAGAAGCATGGGCTAGTGTTCTGCAAGATGACAAGAAAAAAGAGATGTATCAAGTAGTAAGAAATTAAGAGGGATTGATATAACAAGTATCATTCATGGAGGGGAAAAAATGAATACAACAAAAGAAAGGGTAAAAGTAATGAAATTAGCCGATTTGCCAAAACAAATCGGCAAGGAAGTTATGATTAATGGAAAATCGATTGCATTATTTCATTTAACAAATGGGGATGTACGTGCAGTGCTTAATTCTTGTCCACATAAAAATGGACCATTGGCAGAGGGGATTGTTTCAGGAGAATTTGTTTTTTGTCCATTGTATGACTGGAAAATTTCCCTTGTGACAGGAGAAGTGCAAAAGCCAGATAATGGCCGTGTAGAAACATTTGAAACACAAATAATTGATGAATACATTTATGTGATGGTGTAAGAAGATGAAAACGAACAAAGGGTATGTAGCATTTGTGGGAGCAGGACCAGGGGATATTGGGCTTATGACACAAAAGGGGCTAGAATGTTTAGGCAAGGCAGACGTAGTTCTCTACGATCGTCTTGCCAATCCAAGACTACTGCGCCATACAAAGGATCATTGTGAATTTGTGTATTGTGGAAAATTGCCGAACAATCATATTATGAGACAAGAAAAAATCAATGAATCGCTTATACACTATGCATTAAAGGGAAAATATGTTGTACGGCTAAAAGGCGGAGATCCTTCTGTGTTTGGCCGTGTAGGAGAAGAAGCAGAGGCATTGGCTGAAAAGAAAATACCTTTTGAAATTGTGCCAGGCATTACAGCGAGCATTGCAGCAAGTGCTTATGCGGGAATTTCGGTAACCCATAGGGAGCACAGCAATAGCTTTACTATTCGTACTGGGCATTTTTGTGAAAGTAATCACAATTTGAAAGATGAGAAAAACACCGGCGATACTATCGCTTATTATATGGGAGTAAAAGGATTGGGCTCCATCTGCAAAGAGTTGATAGAACAGGGAAAATCAAAGGATACAAAAGCTGCTGTTATTCAATGGGGGACATTGGGCAAACAAAGAGTGGCAGAAGGAACTTTAGCCACCATTGCAGCCCTTGTAGAAAAGGAAAAGATCACAAATCCTGCCCTTACTATTGTGGGAGATGTCGTAAATTTGCGTTCTTCGATTGCCTGGTTTGAAAAGCTTCCTTTTTACCAAAAAAGAATTCTTATTGCTGAATCATCAGCTGGGGAAAGCAAATTAGAAAAATATTTTTCCGATAATGGGGCAGAGGCCTTTGCTTTTCCAGCCTTAAAAAAAGTGGATAAAGTGCTTCATCCTTCAGAAATAGAAGCGGTTAAGAAAAGTGAAAGATTGATTTTTTGCGAACCTGAAAGCATAAAAGTATTTTTTTTACAATTTTATCAGCATGGCTATGATTTGCGTGATTTGCCAAAACAAATAGAGTATGCATCAGAGCAAACTAAAAAAGAGTTGGAAGAAAAAGGGGTTCGTGGGCAAAAGGCGAGTTTTCAGCAACGTCCTGCTTGCATCATAGGCACATCTGCAGTTAAAGACGGCAATCAGTATGCTCCAGCAAATATTTTTATTATTTCCCATGAAGTAAACATAGATTTTCGTTTTGATGAAATGAACCGCCGTTTATTATCAGAGGATCAATGGGAAACAGTGGTATTTCCAACTAAATCATCGGTTGATTTTTTTCTAAAAGAATGGGAGCGGTTTTCTATAGAAGATCCGACTAGGCTGATGTTTGCTTATAGTGGAGAAGCTGTGAAGGAATACGCTCTGGAAAAGGGATTTCATTTAATAGATGAAGCGGTGCAGCATGCATTAGAAACAAAAAATGGGAAGGTTGAGTAGCAGATGGACGCGGTTGTATACATTGGCCATGGCAGTCGATTGAAAGAAGGAATAGAGCATTTTAAAAAGTTTATTGCAAGTGTGCAAAAGGAAATAAATATTCCCGTACAGGAAATCGCCTATTTAGAAATAAATGCTCCAACTATCGAAGACACGATGGAGAAAGTTATTAAAAATGGGGCGAAAAATATCTTAGTTGTTCCAGTCCTGTTATTTGCAGCTGCTCATTATAAAAGAGATATACCAGAAGAATTGCAAAAGGTGCAACAGAAGTATCCATTCGTTCATTTTCTTATGACAGCTCCATTTGATGTGCATGATAAAATGATAGATTTAGTGGTTAAAAGAATAAAGGCAGAGACTAGAGCGGAAGAAAATGGAGTGGTATTGCTTGTCGGCAGGGGAAGCAGCGATCCAGAACCTATTTTAAAATTATTGGAAATCAGTCGGGCGGTGGAGCAAAAAATAAATCTCCCTGTAGATACTGCCTTTTTGACAGCAGGAACGCCAAGATTTTCCACAGAGCTTGCTAAATTAGAGGAAGAATATGACCGCATTTATGTAATGCCTTATTTATTGTTTACAGGCGTGCTGCTAAAGCGAATGGAAAGAAAAATAGCTGCTTGCACTAAATCTGTAATTTTATGCGGCCATTTGCAATATGACGAATGGATGAAGGAAGTATTAATTGAAAGAATGTACGACCAGCTTTTATTACCTAATTAATAGGGGGAAATAAGATGAAAGAAGTACTAATGACTTTTGGCAATACAGCAGCGGCCAAGATTGCAGGGCTTCAGAAAAGCAAACCAAAATATTTAGTTGGTGCAATGCTGGCAGGATTTTTTGTTGGCTTGGGAATTATTCTTATTTTTACCATTGGCGGGATGCTTGCCCCAACTGGATTTGCCGGAACAAAAATCATTATGGGAGTATCTTTTGGAATTGCGTTAAGTTTAGTAATTATGGCGGGGGCTGATTTATTTACTGGCAATAATATGGTGATGACAATTGGCGTTTTAGAAAAGAAAGTAACATGGAAAGCGACAGGGCAAGTTTGGCTATACAGCTATATTGGAAATTTTTTAGGTTCATTGTTAGTAGCGGCAATGTTCAGCTATTCAGGTCTTGCCGTTGATGGTGTTGCTGGTTTTATTACAAATGCAGCAGCTGCCAAGATGAATGCTCCATTTATGGAACTATTAATACGCGGGATTTTATGTAATATTCTTGTTTGTCTAGCAGTCTGGTGTTCTGTTAAATTAAAAGATGAAACAGCAAAATTAATCATGATTTTCTGGTGCCTGTTTGCCTTTATTACTTCTGGATTTGAACATAGCGTGGCAAATATGACACTGTTGTCTATGGCGCTAATCATCCCTCACCCTGACACAGTAACAATTGGCGGCATGTTCGCTAACTTGCTTCCAGTCACAATCGGCAATATCATCGGTGGAGCAATTTTTGTGGGAGCCGCTTATTGGTACAATATTTCAGAAAAAACAAAAGGAACGTTTGCCAAATTAAAGAAAAATGCTTGATAGGAAAATCGAGCCGTCACTTATATTTTGAGTGGCGGCTTTTCTGATGGTGTGGAAAAAAGTTGAACGACGGCGAATAAAAGGGAGAGAATGGCGGGGAAATTATTTATTTTGTCCTTTTTGTTTTGGAGCATAATATTTTCTCCCTTTATTGGCACCAGAAAAGGGCAATTTTGATCGAATTAACAGCTTAGACGCAGCATCTATGGAAGAAATATGCACAAACTCACGAAATGCCTTATTTATTATCACTGGTTTTATCAGCAAAAAGTAATCATTTAATGCTTGTATATGTCCTGATGCATCGGTTGTCCCACAATGTGGGCAAAGCCATTTCCTTTGTTTGCGAACCATGGCAAATTTGCCGCAATTAGTGCATTGCACGCCAGTAATGATATCTGATGGAGAAAGTCGATATTTTTTTAGAATATCTACAGCATCGGCTTGATGACTTTTCAAAAGGAATTTGCTCATTTTGCGAAGCATTTTTGGGTCCACTACTGGCTGTTTATAACGGGATGAAAGGCTCTTCCAGCTTTCCAGCAAATGATGACTATGAATAACAGAATTTTTTATAGAGGGGTTTCCTTTAATGATAGTGGAAGAATTGCTGATAACAACCAGATGCTCAATGGGGAGAAGGGGAAGATTATTTTTTTGAAAAAGTGAAGAAGCTGGTGGCGCTGTCTTCTGACTTGAGAGATGGGATCAATAAAGGCTTCTGATTGATCATTAATAGTGCGGACCATTTGATTAAAGCTTGTATCAAAATGCAATTCGCCATAAAAATTTTTGCATTCAATAATCAATGCAAAATTACTGGTTAAAATAACATAGTCCATTTGGAAATAAGTCTGTTCATTTTTTAAGCGGAGATCATGATAAATAAAACAATCATCTGGAAAGAAATCAAGATAATATTTTAAATCTTTTTTGCCTTTAAAACTTGCGAGCGGCTTCTTTCCATCTTCAGCAATTTGCTGCTTTAGAGGATGCTGATCAGGCAGCCGCTTCAATAATCCTTCTTTTTTGCATAATCTAATATTTTTGAAAGCTTTTTATAGAACATAAGGCACACATCCTTTCTATCTCCCCATATTACCATAACCAGCATTTATAAAAATAATATTCACAAGAAAAAGGGTTGACGAAAACAAAACTGCAGGATAATCTATACATATTAAATAATACGTTTTAATACGTATTTAAAATACGTTTGATATCTTAAAGATAAAAGGAGAAAACTAATGACTGTACAAGAAATCGTTGAACAAATTCAAATAAAAAAGGAAAAGGGAATTAAGGAAATATTTTTGGTTGCCTGTGGAGGCTCTTTGGTAGATATGTATTTATCTAAATATTTTTTGGAAAATGAAGCAAAAGAGCTAAAAGTATTTTTATACACAAGCAATGAATTTGCTCATGTGGTGCCCAAATCCCTTGGAAAGGATTCCCTAGTTGTGCTTTGTTCCCATGGCGGAAGCACAAAGGAAACAGTGCAAGCGGCAAAAATTGCGAAGGAAAATGGAGCGGCTACAATTGGATTAACATTTAATAAGGAAGGCGAACTTCTTAAGCATTCTGACCACAGTATTCTTTATCAGTGGGGAGAAGATACAAATGTAAAGGATAATCCAATGGCGATTATTTTTGCTATTGTAGTAGAAGCGATGAAGTTAAATGAAGGCTTTGAAGCATATGAAAAAATCCAAAAAGGTTTAGAAATGGTAAATGGGATCATTGTCAGAGCCGGTGAATTAGTAGAAAAAAGAGCAGAACAATTTGCCGAAAAGTATCAAAATGAAAAAATGTTCTACGTAATGAGCAGTGGAGCATCTTATGGACATGCATATGGATTTTCCATTTGTTCTTTAATGGAGATGCAATGGATGCATGCTTCGGCTATTCATTCAGGAGAGTATTTCCATGGGCCATTTGAAGTGACGGATAAAGAAACACCTTATATTTTATTGATGAATGAAGGCAGAACAAGAGCATTAGATGAAAGAGCCTTAACCTTTTTGCAAAAGTATGCAGAAAAAGTAGAAGTGGTGGATTGCAAAGAATTGGGAATCAATACAATTGACGATGAAGTAGTGGAGTATTTTAATCCGATTGTTTTTTATAGCATTTTAAGCATCTATCGTGCAAAATTGGCAGAGCGCAGGCAACACCCGCTAGAAACAAGAAGATACATGGGAAAAGTAGCTTACTGAGAGGAGAGGCAGGATGATGAAGGTAATTGGGGTTGGCGATAATGTTGTCGACAAATATACACATATCCGTACGATGTATCCAGGAGGCAACGCATTAAACTTTAGTGTCTATGCCAAAAGGCTGGGAGCAGATTCTGCTTATTTGGGGATTTTTGGATCAGATGAAGCAGCACAGCATATTCAGGATGTTCTCTCAGAGATGGATATTGAAACAAGCCATTGCCGAATAATGGAAGGGGAAAATGGCTTTGCTCTTGTCGGTTTGGAAAATGGTGATCGTGTATTTTTAGGAAGCAATGAGGGCGGCATCAGAAAGCACTATAAGCTTGAGCTTGATGCAAAGGATTTATCGTATATTAAACAATTTGATCTGCTTCATACAAGCAAATATAGTTATATGGAAGGCGAATTAGAAAAGCTAAAGGCAGCAGGCATTCCTGTTTCATTTGATTTTTCTGATGACTTCACGGAAGAGTATTTAGAACAGGTTGGCCCTTATGTGGATTATAGTATTTTATCCTGCAGTCATTTGGGGGAAAACGAAACAAAAATGCTTGCACAAAAAATGGTGGAGTTGGGAAGCGCAATAGTGATTGCTACAAGAGGATCTGCGGGTGCAATCATTTTTGACGGCAATTCTTTCTTTTATCAAAAGCCCCATCTTGTGGAAGCGGTAGATACGCTTGGTGCAGGAGACTCTTTTTTAACTGCTTTTTTGCTGGAGTATATAGAAAAAAGCAAAGAAGGAGCAAAAGATATTGTATTAAAAGCTGCCTTGGAGAAAGCCGCTGAATTCGCTGCAAAAACTTGCCTAGTTGAGGGCGCCTTTGGTTTTGGAAAAAGCTACTGATGTTCAGGAAAGAGTGCAATATCTGATGGTCTTTGTTATTCTTTAAATAGATGAATAGCATAGAAGGTGAAAAAATGTTTAAACAGGAAAATCGTGTTCCATTATATTTGCAATTAAAAGAATCGCTGCGATCTTCGATTACAACAGGCAAATTAAAAGCAGGCGATAAAATACCAACAGAAGTAGAGCTGAGCGAAAAATATAATATAAGCAGAGTTACCGTCAGAAAGGCAGTCTCAGAGCTGGTAGAAGAGGGATATTTAGTTCGAAAACAAGGAAAAGGCACGTTTGTGCAATCCCAAAAAATTGAAAGAAAAGTAGTTCATTTGACCAGCTTCACAGCTGCGTGTGAGGCGCATGGTTTAAAAGCAAGCAGCAAAACGGTGAAACGGGAAATTATTCTACCTGCTTCCAATGATAAAAAAAGGCTGCAATTGGAAGAAGATGACCAGCTTCTTTTTATTCAAAGAGTCCGATACGCTGATGAGCAGCCATTGATGTTGGAGAATAATTATTTTTCTTTTAAAAAATATAAGTTTTTATTAGAAGAAAATTTACAAGGCTCTATTTATCAGTTACTCCAAGATAAGTATCAAATTATCTTAAATAATCCCGGAGAAACTTCATTAGAATTAGTAAGGGCTTTGGATGATGTGGCATCATTATTGGATGTGCCGATTGGGGAGCCATTATTTTATATGGAGACAGTGGTTTCCTTTGAGGAGACCCCAGTCTATTTGGGGAAACAGTATATGATAGGAGAACGGTATAAATTTTCCTTCTAGAAATAGAAGACAATCATTCAATAGAGTGATTTGTCTTTTTTTGCAACAACAAAAAACTTTAAATTCAGAAAGTTTATAATAGATTGACTGTAAATATAAACCGTAGTATAAATTAAATAATACGTATCAATACATATTATTTAATATGAATAAAGTGGTAATGATTCTTGTATGGAGAAGTTGGAGGAGATTAGGATGAAAAAAAGAATAGCAGGGCTGTTTATTAGTTTAATTTGTTTTTTGGCATTATCTGCTTGCAGTTCGTCTAGCGATTCATCAAAAAATAATGCTAAAAAACTAGTAATGGGAACTTCAGCAGATTACCCGCCTTTTGAATATGTGGATACTGCAAATGGTGATGATATCATCGGGTTCGATGCAGACCTGGCAAAAGCATTAGGAGAAAAAACTGGCTATGAGATTGTAGTAAAGGATATGGACTTTAACGGACTTATCACTTCTTTGCAATCAGGCAAAGTAGATTTTGTAATGGCAGGCATGGAAGCTACAGAGGACAGAAAAGAGAATGCTGATTTTACAGATCCATATTTTAGAAGCGATATTTCGATGGTTGTCGATAAAAATAGTGGGATAAAAGCATTTGAGGATATTAAAGATAAAGTAGTGGGCGTGCAAGTTGGCTCCATACAGGCAGAAAAAGCGAAGGAACTGCAAAAAAAGGTTGATTTTCAATTAGAAACAAGGGATCGTGTTCCAGATTTAGTGCAGGAAATCAACAGTGGACGCTTTGATGGTGTATTAATGGAAGATGTTGTGGCAAAAGGCTATTTAAAGAAAAATGATAATTTAACAACAATTGCTGTCCCAAGCAATGAAACTGGAGGAGCTGCCATTGCCTTTCAAAAGGACAGCAAGCTGACAAGCAAATTTAATGATGCATTAAAAGAAATGAAAGAAAATGGAGAGATGGATAAGCTAGTTGCTAAATGGTTTAATGGTGAAAAATCATTGGAAATAGCTGATTAAAAAAATAATCTAAAAAGAGGCATTCATGCTAGTAAAATGTACCCTTTGTAAAGGACATTAAAAAAGGGTATGCTGCTTTAAGAAGAAGATTTCTGTATTTGAGCGAGGGCGCTGAAAAAGTCCAATTAAATAAGGCAGTAGAAAGTTGACAAAATCAAGCTTTCTACTGCTTTTTGTTTTATATTAAGTATATTAATTTATGTAGGTGGTAACCCGATGATTTCAAACCAAACATCCCTCAATCTAAGTCCATCTATTCGCTGAGGATTGCATTGCACTTTCTTTTGAACAGGCTGCAACGGTAGAGTGTCTGAGTATTGGGGCACATGCAGTTCGAAGAGCTTCCATTCAAAAGGATGAATGGGTTTTGGTTATCGGTGCAGGGCCAATTGGCTTAGGCGTGATGCAATTTGCTATGAATGCAGGTGCTAAAGTTATTATGCTGGATAGAAGCGCAGAACGATTGGCTTTTTGCAAAAATTGGGCAGCTTCCGTTTATATCGTAAATGGAGGCGGGGATGTCTTACAACATATCAAGGATATTACAAATGGAGATATGCCGACAGTTGTGTTTGATGCAACAGAAAATGCCGAATCAATGAATGAAGCCTATCAATTTGCAGCGCATAGTGGACGCCTAGTGTATGTGGGCCTTGTTCAAGCTGATCTTCAATTTCCTGATCCAGAAATCCATAAAAGAGAATTAACTATTTTGTCAAGCAGAAATGCAACGAGACAAGACTTTAATACAGTTATTACCGCATTGAAAGAAAAAAAGTTTAATGTAGCTCCTTTTATTACGAATATAGTTCCCTTTGATAATCTTCCTTGTGACTTTGAGAAAATATTCTCTGCGGGAAATAGTAATATAAAGGTTCTTATAGAGCTTCTATAAATTCAAATCATATACAATCAGATTGCTGTCAAGAGCGTTTCCTAGAAATGGATTATATTTATCACCACTTTAATTCCTCCCATTATTTTTGCCTTTACATGAACAGCCTTTTCTTTGCTTTTTGCTGTAGATGGGATGGATTATGGCTATCATTTAAATTTATCCTTAAATTGTTTGGGTGTTAAGGTCATGTATTTTTTAAAGTTTTTATAAAAATGTGATTGATCAAAAAAAGCATGCTCATCTATTTTTTCGGTGTGAGGAGAGTTATGCAGCAGCGTATATACTGAATATTGAAGTCTAACAATCTGACTAAAGCTTTTAGGAGAAAAGCCGATAGATTCTTCAAATTTTTTGCGAAGATAACGATCGGAATAGCCTGTTTCTGCTGAAAGGTCTTTTACACTTATTTCTCCGTTTGAGGAATAGATTTTATTTATGCAATGGGAGATCAGGTTATGTGTACAGTCAGATTCTTGTTTGAGTGTATGAAGAAATTGTTGAAACCATTTGACTCTTTCCGGAAAGGTAGATAAACCTGCAATTTTTTCTAATAAAAAAGCAGGCAAGTTTACAACATCGAATAGTGGCACTTGCTGATGCTGGACTAGTTCTTTTATAGGAATAGTGAATGGCAGAGAATTTTGTTCAGGATAAAATCTAACAGCAAAATATTCACGATCTGATTGAAAGTTATAGAGACAGCGTTGTGCAGGGCTGCTTGCTATCACCGCAAAAGGATGAGCAGTATGGGTGCAGAATAATAAATCGAAACATCCATCAGGGATGACTTGCAGGAATCCTTGAGCATGCTTATCTATTTTGAATTGGTAAAAAAGTGAAACTTCAGGACTGTTGATGGCAAGGGGACGGTATTCTATGTAGTTTTGACTAGCAAATTTTAGCTCAGGCTGAGAAGGTGCAAAAATAATATCGCTTTTTATTTTCATGTTTATACTCCTTTTAGGTCAACTTTCCTGACGGGATATTTAAGATTTCCAAGGAAATAGAGCGTGTATAGGCATATTATGTAGGTTTTTTCTCTGATTATTTACTTTTCATGTAAAAAAATATCACATTGTTCCGATTTTTACAATGATAATAGTGTTAATTTTTAGTATATTATGAATAATTAATCAAAGGGGGAAAGTGAATATGCAAACACAACAAATAAATACAACTTTACATCCGTTAGAACCACTAACTGCAGGAGAGATAACAGAGGCAGTAGCTATAATCAAAAAAGAAAAGAATTTACATGAAAAAGTTCGATTTGTCACCGTTGTTCTCCATGAACCAACTAAAGAAATAGTTTTAAATTATAAAAAAGGGGATGAAATTAATCGAGAAGCATTTATGATTCTTCTTGATAATAAAACAGAACAAACCTATGAAGCCGTAGTTTCGATTACAAATCAAGCAGTAACAAGCTGGGAACATATTGAAGGAGTACAACCGGGCGTTATGCTGGACGAGTTCGAAGAGTGTGAACAAGTGGTGAAAAATTGTCCTGAATTTCAAGAGGCATTGATAAAAAGAGGTATCACTGATTTTGATTTAGTAATGGTCGATCCTTGGTCAGCAGGCAATTTCAGCATAGCAGAGGATGAGGGAGTGCGGCTTGCAAGAGCGATTTGCTGGGTGCGAAAATTCTCGAATGACAATGGCTATGCTTATCCATTAACAGGAATTGTTGTGTATGTGGATCTGAATAAAATGACGGTGCATCGCTTTGAAGACCATGGTATTCGAGAAATGCCGCCGACTGATGCTAACTATTCTCCGGAAACATCTGATTCTATTGTGCTGCGGACAGACTTAAAGCCGTTAGAGATCATTCAGCCTGAAGGGCCAAGTTTTGAAATTGAAGGCCATTATATCAAATGGCAAAAATGGCATATTCGCTTTGGATTTACGCCAAGAGAAGGATTAGTGCTCCATACGGTTGGTTATGAAGACAAAGGAGAAATCCGCCCAATCCTTTATCGTGCAGCATTATCCGAAATGGTTGTTCCATATGCAGATGGAAGTTTTGCGCATAATACGCAAAATGCCTTTGATGCAGGAGAATATGGCATGGGGCAGCTTGCAAATTCATTGGCATTAGGCTGTGATTGTTTAGGAGAAATTCGCTATTTTGATGCAGTAATGACAGACAGCAAAGGAAATGCAAGAACAATTCCAAATGCAGTATGTCTTCATGAAGAAGATTATGGAATTGCTTGGAAGCATACCGATTGGAGAACAGAACAAGTAGAAGTAAGACGTTCTCGCAGACTTGTCCTTTCTTTCTTTTGCACGGTAGGGAATTATGATTATGGATTTTACTGGAGTTTTTATCAAGACGGAACAATTGAAAACGAAGTTAAATTAACTGGCATGCTGAACACTGGGACATATGATGAAAGCGGGAAATCAAAATATGGAACAGAAATTGCACCAAAATTAAATGCTGCTTTTCATCAACATTTCTTTAATTTCCGTTTAGATACGATGTTAGATGGTATGGAAAACTCTGTTGTGGAAAGCTATACAGTGGCAGAAGAAGAGGGGCCGGAAAACCCACATAACAATGCTTTTTATGTAAAATCCAAAATATTTAAAACAGAACAGGAAGCACAAAGAAATCTCGATATAGCAACACAGCGCACTTGGAAAATTATTAATCCTAATTCATTAAATGCTGTCGGCACACCTGTAGGCTATAAAATTATGCCAGGGGAAAATTGTCTGCCATTTGCAAAAGAAAATTCTAGTGTAATGAAACGAGCGGGATTCTTGAAACATCAATTGCATGTAACAAAATATGATGCGAAAGAAAAGTATGCTACAGGAGATTATCCGAACCAGCATAAGGGAGGGGAAGGGCTTCCGAAATATATTGCAGCAAACCGCAATATTGATAATGACGACATTGTTGTTTGGTATACAATGGGGCATCATCATATTACGAGACCAGAAGATTGGCCAGTTATGCCAACAGCTTACATTAATTTTCAATTGAAACCGGTTGGATTCTTTGATCGCAATCCTGCTTTGGACCTGCCTCGTCCGACGCCAAAGTCAGCTGCTTGCCACAGCAAAACAGATCAGGCTTGCCGCCATAATAAATAATAATGCAGAGTAAGGAGATGGATTAGTTTCCTCTCCTTTTTCTAAACTGAAAAATTGGAGGTGTCGTGTTGTTAATTGTCAGTTTGCTTATGGTAGTAGGCTATAGTCTTTATTTTTTTCTTACTTCTCGCAAAAGCTTTGATAAGGCTAACAGTGCATTTACTAGATGCATCCCGATGCTGTTAGGAATGACAGGCAGTGTAGCAATTGGACTGGTCGTTGCGTTATGGATGCCTGATCGTTTAGCTATTGCAACGGTTGCTTCCATTGCAATAAGTGCAGCAGTTGCTATTCTCATCGGTCTGCCATTTGGAATCAATGGAATAATAGAGGCAGTGGCTTCGAGTTTTATGGGAGCAATGATGGGGGCAATGCTAGGTGTTATGCTTTCTTCTTCGGAAATTATTTTTATGATGTTTACAATGGATTTTATCTATCTTGTTAGTTTTTACTTTATGCTGCTAATGAAAACAAAAGAGTCATTATCAAAAAAACAAATTGTTCTCAAAAGTAAAACAGCGCCGTTTTATTTAGCATTCAGTTTTAATTTATTCCTGATTGGTGCAATTGGTTTAGCGGAATCCATTGATTTTGATAGGCCGCAACAAGAGACGGAAACGATGACTCAGAACCATCACTCTCACTAATTTACTCCAATAGAATCTGCTTAATAAATGATAGAAAGTAAACTGCCGTTTAGGGGGAATTTTAATGGGGTTGCAGGAAAAACAAGTTTTAGAGAATGACTTAATTCACAAGAACTTTGGCTATGAGAAAGAACTGAAGGGATCTATGAATGTGGTCCAGCTTACAGCCTTTGGCTTAAATTATATGCTTCCATTGGCGCCGGCAGTTATTTTCGGAATTCTGCTTTCTACTTCTGGAGGAACAGTAGCCCTTCCGTTTTTGCTTGCTGGAATTGCCATGCTTCTTACTGGATTTAGTTATGCAACAATGGTAAGGAATTTTCCATTAGCGGGTTCAGTCTATAGCTATGTCGGAAGAGGCTGGAATCTTCATTTTGGTTTTTTTGCAGGCTGGGTTGTGACGCTGGATTATGTACTTATTCCAACAATCACTTCTGTGAGTGCAGCATATCTCGTCCAAGAATATTTTCCTAACGTTCCTTTTTGGATTTTGTTGGGAATATTTTCCGTAGGTATAGGCTTGTTGAATTTATTTGGAATTGAATTAATGTCAAAGATGGGTCTATGGTTTTTAATATTAGGAGAATTTGTAGTTTGGAGCTGCATTTTAGTTTGGGGCAAAGCTGTATATTCAGATGATATTGGGATTGGCGCACTCTTAAGTACACAGCCTTTTCATTTTGACAGCATGTCAGGACTGATTGGTGCAACATCACTTGCTGTTTTAAGTTTTTTAGGATTTGATGCCATCACAACATTGGCTGAAGAAACACGCAATCCAAAAAGAGATATTCCGAAAGCAATCTTTATGTGCATTGGAATAGGCTTGGTGACAATGGTTGTATGCAGCTATGTTGCGATGCTTGTCGTCCCTGATTGGAAAAATCATATTGCGGATGAAAATTGGATGAACACCGTCTTATATCAAATTTCCATTATGACAGGGGGAGAAGGATTTGGACTTTTTTATACAGCGGGCTTTTTAAGCTCCTTGGCTGTATTTAATTTAGTGGCAACTGCTGCGGGAGCCAGGCTGCTTTATGGAATGGGAAGAGATAGTCTTCTGCCAAAGGGGATATTTGCTGCAATTAATAAACGATTTAAAACACCTCATTTTAACATTATTATTATAGTAGCAATTGAATTTATCTTGGGCAATACAGTGGATTTAGGCACTATCTCCAATTTAGTCAACTATGGAGCCTTTTTTGGATTTGCAGCCCTGAATTTATCTGTTATATGGCTGTACTATGTAAAGAGAAAAGGAGAAGCGCCGTTAAGCTTAAATTACCAAACAAACTGGAAGCCGACAGGATGGCATCATTTTCGCTACTTGGCGCTTCCGTTGTTAGGATTTATCGTTATTGCATATGTATGGTCTGGAATGGATCGATTAGCCCTAGTTCTGGGAACGGTTTGGCTAATTGGGGGGATTATATTTTTAGCTGCAAGAACAAATGGGTTCAAGAAACTGCCGCCGCAGTTGGAGCATTAAAAAATAGGCAATTGAAGGGGAAAAATAAGCTAAGCTCTAATCATGGAATAGTATCTATGAATTAGAGCTTTTTATTGTTGCTCTGTGGATGGATATTGAGAATATGGAAGTTTCATCTTATTAAAAATGTGCGGCAGTTTTTATCCGGCATTAACGGGCTTTTGACCCCAAACTCAAGATGATGAGAAGAAATGAGAAATCTAGGTGGGTAGAAACTTGCCCATAAAGGTTCGATTGTTAGTTGAACTTCACGAAGGAAAAACAGTAAATTTATTTTATCTGCTGAAAAATAAAAATTAGGCAATCCTAAACGTATATTCCCTTCCAAAAAAGAGCATATTTTCCTTAAGGCAAATCTTTCGGAGGTATCTTAAATTGTTTTCCTTTCACTTGAAGTGTGACAGGTCGCAACACTGTTTCTCTAGACCCATCGCAATGGATTCTGTTAAGATACTAAGGTGATTTTTTTAGAGGGGAAGTTATTATTGTGACGACGAGAGAGTCTTTAGCGAAAAAAGTTGCTTGGATAAGTGTAATAAGCAATATTATCTTAACATTAGGGAAATTAATTGTTGGCACGATTGCAAATAGTGATGCGGTATTTGCAGATGGCATTCATTCAGCTGCAGATGTTTTTGCATCAGTGATTGTTTTATTTGTCATAAAAATAGCGAATAAGCCGGCAGATGATGAACATCCGTATGGGCATGGGAAAGCGGAAATAATTGTATCAGGAATTGTAGGGCTTGTATTATTGGTTGTTTCTTTTTATGTGGTATATGAAGTGATTGTTGGCTTTTTTCATCCGATTTCTACTCCTAATATACTTGCGATGTGGATTGCGGTCATTTCTTATGGGGCAAAAGAGTTTTTGTACAGATATTCAATGAAAATTGCCAAAGAGCAAAACAGCAAAGCAATTGAAGCTATTGCTTTTGACCATAAAGCGGATATTGTAGCATCCTTAGCAGCAGCAATAGGAGTATTATTATCTATTTTTGGGGCGAAATTTAATATTGCCTTTTTATTGTTCGGAGATAAAGTAGCAAGTATCGTTGTCGCATATTTAATCTTTAAAATTGCAAAAGAAATGTTGGGAGAAGCTTTTAATATTTTATTAGAACGGAACATTAATGCAGAATTGCTGCTGGATTATACAAATATTATTTCTAGTTTTTCAGAAGTAAAGCGCATTGACAGACTTAGAGCAAGAGAGCATGGCCATTATGTGCTTGTTGATCTGCGCATTTCTATTGATTATGATAAAACGATTAAAGAAGGCCATGATCTTTCGAGGGAAATAAAAAATAAGTTAATGAAGAAACATGATAATATTGAAGAAGTATTAATTCATTTGAACCCCTATTATGAATAAGCGTAAAAAAGGAGATCTTGAACAGGATCTCCTTTTTTCTTTGAGCTAAATTCGATAATGTTTTTTATTTAAGCAGGATAATAAATGGTCATGCTTAAACGGGTCAGTGTTTCTCCTGAATTATGGTATGCATGAGATTTATCTGCTTTAAATTTAATGGAATCACCACTTTTTAATGTATATTCTTCATTGTGGATGCGTATGGTTAGTTCGCCGTCATAGACAATAATAAATTCCTCTGTTCCTTTTTTATGTGGGGTAGCGCTAAGATATCCACCTTTTTTGATTTCAATAGAATACATTTCAAAGCGCCTATCTTCATGAAAAGGAAAATATGGATACACACGATATTTCCCATTATCTTCTGTTAAAGCTTGTATTTCCTCTTTTAAAATAATTTTTGTATCTGGCTGGGGATTATTTATTAAGGCGGTGAAAGAGATTTTTAAGCCGTTAGCAATTTTCCAGATAGTTGTAATGGTAGGGCTTGATTCTCCTCTTTCAATTTGGCCAATCATTGTTTTGCTTACACCTGTTAGTTCGGCGACCCGTTCTAAACTTAATTTATTTGATTCCCTAATAGATTTTAAATTTTTTCCAATCACTTTATTTATTTCTTCCATGATAAAACTCCTTATAGACAATATAAAGTTTGTTTTATACAATATAACGTATATACGTTATAAAGTTTATTTTGGTCATTATATCATATTATGAATGAGGGGTTCAAAATGCCAGTATTATCGTTTTTGCTTTATGTGTTTATCACTAGCTTTACTCCAGGGCCTAATAATTTAATGGCAATGTTGTCTGCGAATAAGTACGGCTTTAAGGGAACGTTGAGATTTTGTTTAGGAGTGGGAGCAGGATTTTTTGTCATTATTGTATGCAGCAGCTATTTTAATCTGATGCTTAAAAATTTTATCCCAAAAATCCAATTATTCATGTCTATTCTCGGTGCTGTTTATATGCTCTATTTAGCTTATAAAATATTTAAAAGCAGTCACAAGGAAGAAAGCGAGGACGAAAAGGGGAGGAATGGCTTTTTTTCTGGAATGTTTCTGCAGTTTATAAATCCAAAAGGAATTTTATACGGAATTACAGTAGTATCTACCTTTATTATGCCTTTTTATCATTCTCACTTCAGTTTTTTACTTTTTGCTTTGCTATTAGCGGCTGTCGGCTTTGTTTCAACGATGTGCTGGAGTTTGTTTGGTTCCTTATTTCAAAGCTTTCTTGCAAAATATTCAATGCAGTTTAATATGATAATGACATTGCTGCTAGTGTATAGCGCTGTGTCCATTTTAGTAGAGTAGCATTGAAGGACATCCCTTATCAGCTATTATTATTTATTGTAGTTTTTGTATAAACGGAAAATAAGAAGCACCTTATTTCTGCTGAATAGGGTGCTTCTTATTTTGTATATTATATGTGGTGATTATAGTACTTTTTGAGCTTGTTCTTCCGTTCCCTTTGGAAGCTCCGATTTTCTTTTATTGTCTGTCACTCTGCTGAAAATGGAAGCTAGAATTGGCCCAGAGATATTATGCCACACGCTAAAAATAGCACTTGGAACAGCTGATAATGGGGAGAAGTGAGCAGAAGCGATAGCAGCTCCTAAACCAGAATTCTGCATTCCCACTTCAATTGCAATTGCTTTTTTCTTCGATAAATCCATCTTGAAAAGTTTTCCAAATAGAAATCCAATTGTATAGCCTAAAATATTATGGATAATAACAACCCCGAAAATAATTAAGCCAGTTTTAGCAATTTGAGCTTGGCTTACAGATACAACAGCCGTTACGATTGCCACAATAGCAACAACGCTAATAAGCGGCAGAACTTTTGTGCTTGCTTTGGCTTGTTTATTAAAGAATTTCTTTACAAGCAGCCCTAATGCAATAGGTAGAATAACAACCTTAATAATAGATGTTATGAGAGAGTTTGGATCAACAGGAATCCATTCGCTTGCCAATAACAGAATAAGTGCCGGTGTTACAATCGGCGCAAGCAATGTTGTAATGGATGTAACTGTTACTGATAATGCTACATCCCCTTTGGATAAAAACGTCATAACATTTGAGGATGTTCCGCCAGGACAGCAGCCTACTAATATTACTCCTACGGCGATTTCGGGCTGGAGGTTTAACCCTTTTGCCAATAAATAAGCAAGACCTGGCATAATCAAAAATTGGCCTACCACTCCAACTAGTACATCTTTTGGACGTTTAAACACTTCTTTAAAATCATTTGAAGAAAGTGTTAATCCCATTCCAAACATGATAATACCTAATAAAATTGTTATATGAGGTGCAATCCAAGTGAAAGTTGATGGAGAAAAAAAGGCAAGTGCAGCAAAAACTAGCACCCAGACAGCAAACGTTTTGCTGACGAATTGACTAATGCTTTCTAATAGTTTCATATAGACACCTCTGATGTTATAGTAGTTTGAACATTTGCAATTATAAAGTATATTTTGAAAAGGCGCAATATTTTATTTTTTTAGTCTTGGTAGGCAATTAATGCATTAAATGAAGGATGTTATTTAGCCGACAAAGAGTAATGCCTATATCAATCTTTTGATATAGGCAGTTTAATTAGAATTAACTAAATTTTTTAAAATTTAGTTTTAATACAATTGACAGAAAATAAAATACGTTATATTATTTAACTTGTTTATGTGAGAAAATCTAACAAGTTAAAAAGACTAGGTGGATTATATTAATGAAGAAAATAGAAGCAATTATTAGACCTGAAAGGCTTACACAGACAATTAAAGGCTTAAAAAATATTGGAATAACTGGATTTACTGTTTCTCAAGTTGTTGGCAGAGGGAAGCAAAAGGATACACAAGGCGTCTATCGAGGGAAAAATTATAAAGTAACCCTACATCCAAAAGTGAAATTAGAAATCGTTTTATCAGACTATATGGTAAAGCGCACTATTCAAGCGATTATTGCATCTGCGCATACTGGAGAAGATGGAGACGGAAAAATATTCGTTCACCCCATTTTAGAAGCATATAATATCCGAACAGGTGAAACAGATTTTGATATTGATGACTTAGTAAACAAGGAGAACTAAGATGGAATTGGTATATTTAAATACAGTATGGATTGTTATTGCTGCAGCAATGGTTTTGTTTATGGAGGGCGGATTTGGTTTGCTTGAGGCTGGTTTTGTGAGAACGAAAAATGCTGTTAATGTGACAATGAAAATTTTTGTTGATTTAACGATAGGTGCTCTTGCATTTTGGATAATTGGTTTTGGCATTATGTATGGAAAGGATACTTTTGGATTTATTGGTACTTCATTATTTGGAAATCCTGAACATATTGCACTTTCGATTGAATTGCCAAGCGCTGCATTTGTCCTTTTTCAAATGGGATTTGCATTAGCGTGTATTTCAATTGTATCTGGAGCAGTTGCGGAACGAATGAGTTTTAAAGCATATATTGTAACAGCTGCATCTATATCTATCATTGTTTATCCATTATCTGGACATTGGATTTGGAGCAATGGCGGCTGGTTGGCAGGACTTGGGATGAAGGACTTTGCAGGATCTGCGGCTATTCATGCTTTAGGAGGGTTTGTTGCATTTGCAATGGCCAAACTCCTTGGACCACGAAAAGGCAGGTTTAATTCTGATGGCAGTGCAAATGTATTTGCACCAAGTAATATTCCTTTAGCATCTGCGGGCGCATTTATCTTATGGTTCGGCTGGTTTGGCTTTAATGCGGGGAGCACTTTGGATGCATCAAATACGTCTTTAGCATCTATTGCGCTTAATACAATGCTTGCAGGAGCGAGTGGCGGAACAGCTGCACTATTTTTGACACTGAAAAAGTTTGGAAAAGCTGATCCAAGTATGACAATTAATGGCGTGTTATCCGGACTTGTTGCGATAACAGCTGGCTGTGCATTTGTATCGCAATGGAGTGCAATCATTATTGGAGCAGTGAGTGGTATCATTGTTATTCTTGCAACACTTTTATTGGATAAAATAAAAGTAGATGATCCTGTAGGAGCAGTTGCTGTACATGGATTTAACGGAGTCTTTGGCACTATTGCTGTTGGTTTGTTTGATATAAAAGAAGGCCTATTTACAACAGGAGATTCCTCGCTTTTATTTGTGCAGTTTTTAGGAGCAGCCACAGTAGTCGTTTGGGGGTTAGCTGGCGGTGCTATTATTGCAAAAATATGCGAAAAAACAGTGGGATTCCGGGCGAGTGAAAGGGAAGAAGAAGAGGGATTGGATATGTCTTATCATGGTATTCCAGCGTATAATGAATTAGAACGCTTTGCAGATTTGCCTGCAAGTCTCTATAATTTTGAAGAATCAACAGGAATTTCAGTTGCTCCACATGGGGAGAAAGAGATTGTTAGAGAAATAGGTTAGCTAAAAGAAAAAAGTTTGATTTTGGACTTCTGTGTTTAATGACAGAGGTCTTTTTTTGCTTAAAAACAAGAACTTTATATAGAGGTATATCAATTTTGGAAAAAAAGAAACTAAAAATGCCTTTATTCTCTAAGAGAGCTATTGACTTATATGAAGGATTATGATGTTTTAGGTTATTTTAGAATAGAATGAATAGTTTTAGAGAGATATATAGTACCATAAAACTAAATCCTTTTAGGAAACAGCGATAAGAGGAGATGGTTAGCAGGAATTAATTAAGAATGCGGAAATGATAGTGAAAAATATCATTGATTTCGGCAAGCAGTTTTTTCAGCAATTTAAAAAGGTCCTAGGAAATTTTCTTTAGGACCTTTTTGAATTGCTTATTGGTTTGCAGCTTTATTGAAAGCTTCATTATTTTTAACTGACTTACCCAATAACATTTCTAATTCTTCAAGGGATCTTCCATTTGTCTCAGGAACCATTTTCCAGACAAATAAAGCGGAGAGAACGCTCATGATGCCATAAAAAGAATAAGTCAATCCTCCACTATATTCCATCATTGTTGGATATGTAGAAGAAATAAAATAGTTCGCAGCCCATTGTGCCGCCACTGCCAATGCTACAGCTTTCCCGCGAATTTTATTAGGGAAAATCTCAGAAAGCAATACCCATACAACAGGACCCCATGACATCATAAAGGAAGCGGTATAGATAATGATAAAGATCAGTGTGGCAATGCCGATTTTATCGAAAAAGGCCATGCCTGCAACACCAAACATTCCTATTGCCATGCCGATAGAACCTATTACTAACAAAGGTTTTCTTCCAAACTTATCAACCGTTAAAATGGCTGCTACTGTAAAAACAACATTTACTAAGCCCATTATGATAGCTTGGAACATAGAAGCATCACGGCCAGCACCCATGCTCTCAAAAATTCTTGGGGCATAATAAAGAGCTACATTTATTCCAACAAACTGTTGGAATACGGATAATAAAACTCCAATTATAATAATTGTTTTGCCAAATGAAAACAAACTTCCTTTTTTGGCGTCAAACGAATTTTTTATTTCATACATTGTTGCTTTGACCATTGTTTCATTATAAATTTTAGAAAGTATTTTTAATGCCTTTTCATCTTTATTTACTGATACTAGGTATCTAGGAGTCTCTGGAACGGTAAATAATAAAATTAAAAATAAACCTGCTGGAATAGCTCCTGATAGAAACATGTAGCGCCAGCCAATATCATTTATCCATTCAATTGTCTGCCCTTTTGCAATACTCCAATTGACAAAATAAACAATCAGCATTCCGAGAATAGTTGCAAATTGGTTTAAGGAAACTAATCTTCCTCTAATATGTGAGGGAGCAATTTCCCCGATATACATAGGCGAAATCGCTGAAGCTAGTCCTACTCCAATGCCGCCAATAATACGGTAGATATTAAAAGCGATCAATAAAGCTATCGAAGGCTCCCCTTTTGTGAAAAATAAAAATTCTGGATAAGCAGAGCCGAAAGCAGACAATAAAAATAGCACTGCTGAAATGATAAGCGTATATTTACGGCCAAATTTAGTAGAAAAATAACCTGATAAGATACCGCCTATAATACAGCCGATTAAAGCACTGGAAACGGTTATTCCATGTACCATGGAGGAAAGATGCAAGCTATCAGTAAAATAAACTTGCAAGGAACTTTCTGCACCTGAAATAACGGCAGTATCATAACCGAATAAAAGGCCGCCTAAGGTTGCTACTAGTGTAATAAGAAAAATATAAAGATTTCCTGACTTTAACATTCTTCGAAGGGGGAAGTTTCCCTTCTTCACTTCCTTTCAAAATGAAATCGCTAACACAGTTAAAGTATAACAACTTTAACTTAGTTTGTACAGTAAACAAACTAAGTTTTCCCCCTAATATGGAAATTGATTTTAAAGTAGTCTCTATAGAAGAGAAAATTATGGAGAAGATTTTTTCAAGTGCTTGTTTTTGAGAAAAAAATATGGGAATTAAATAATGTGAAACAACATAATGGTTGTACATTGTTTGGTTTGGAAAAGCTTGGCGCAAAATAAAAAGGCGTGCCAAAAAGGCAGCTTTCATTCATGTGTATTAATCATTTGTGATTTTAATAGATTGTGCGGGACAGCTTTCTTGTGCTTCCTTTAAATCTTCATAGAGATCTTCATCTGCAAATATAGCTCCTGTATTTTGATCGCTCCTTACTTCTGCTTTACCGTCATCATCAAAATCAAAGATATCTGGCGCAATTGCTCCGCATGCTGCACAGGCAGTACATGAATTTTTATTTAAGATGATATGAATAGCCATTAAAACATCCCCTTTATGTTTTTAAGTTACTACTATTTTAGTTCTTAGATATCTAATTTTTTCAGCAAGGTTTCGAACGTTTTTTGACATTTTCGAATATTTTCTATATTCGTAAGGGGCAACTAAAAAGACAGGATGTTTTTGCAAATATATCCTGTCATTAGCAAATGCTTTTAATGCAAAAGTTTATCAATAAGTCCTTTTTTATGTTTTTCCCTTAGAATAGGGAGGGTGCAGCAGCGGAATGCTCCCCCCGATTTAATAATTTCGGAAATATCCACTTCTATAACAGTATAGCCGCGTTTTTCTAATTCTTTATTCACGTTTTTATTCATTGGCAGGCTAATTATTTTTTTATCCCCGATAGACAAAACATTTGTCCCCATTGTCGCTTGTTCCTCTGTGGAAACCTCTATCAGGCTATAACGTTCAGCAAGATGCTTTTCCTTTTTTTTCTCAATTTCTCCCGGATAAATTAATGCTTCCGTTGGAGATAAAATATTAAACACGCAATCTAAATGCAAAAATGTATCAGTAAATGGAATATCGATTACTTCATATGTTGGCAATAATTCTTGCAGGTCTTTAATCGCATGCTTATTTGTTCGATTGCTTACCCCTGCATAAATGGAATTTCCATCAATTAGCACATCGCCGCCTTCAATTTTATCTCCTTTTAAATTGGTGTATGTAATTTTTGTCTCATTTAGCCATTTTAAGAAACTTTGTTCTTCTCCTTTTCTAACATCATGCGCCATTTCAGAAACAAATATATGATTGCCGAGTGTAAAGCCGATATCTCTCGTGAAAACCTGTTCAGGATATTTTTCATCAGGAGGGAGCAGAATGACCTCTACATCATTTTTTTTCAATGTTTCAACGAAAATGCTATGCTGCTGTTCGGCGATTTTTGGATTGATATTTTCTTGAAAATAGCGCTTTTGGATGGCATTAATGGGTTCTTTGATGCTCATAAAGACAGGGGGTGCCAGCACTACTTTTTTTAATGGATCATATTCGCTTTCGCAACCAATTTTTATATGTTCAGCTGTCATAATAAACCTCCTTATTTTCAATAGAAAATAGCTTTCCCTATTTATTGCGAGAAAATAAGGGGAAAGGAAAGAATTTAAATTTATCTTGCATTATCGGTTTAGCCTATGCTTAAGGATTATGAGGAGAAAATAAAAAAGTCAAGGGAGAGTAAATTTGTCTGTTCTTTAGATAATTTTTTTTGAAATAATTCAATACTGGATTGCCGAGTCCGATAGTAACTATAGGAGAGATGCTGGATGCTTGCAATAGCTGCAGCACTTTCAATTAAAGATTAGGGGGAAGAAATTTGTTTCAACAAATAAAATGGACAAATATGAAAATTGGCGGAAAATATATGGCCATTTTTTCATTTATGGCTATTACTTTTTTTATCGCCATTATTATTACAGATATCTCGATAAAACATTCCATTAAAAATATGAAGGATACAATGGTGAAGAACGATGTTTCCATTTATGCTGGAAACTTGGTTGCTCTATATCATGAAAAATACGCACTAATCCCAGAATATATGCTTATGGCAGATGATGCAAAGCTGAATGAATATTTAAAGTACAGTGAGGAATTTGTAGAAAATGCTAAAAAATTAAAGCCGCATCTTAGCAAAGAACAATTGCAGCTGTTTAATAAGATGGTGGAAAATAATCATCAATTGGATGAATATTTTTTTAGCACCATCGTTCCAAAAGTACAGCAAATTAATACAGAGGAGTTCCAAAAATTGCAGCAATCTGCAAATAAGATGAAAATAGAAACATCCAAATTAGGATATGAATTGAAAAATGATGCTACAGAAATGAGCAAAGGGGCATTAAATGCGGCTAAGAAGGAATTAGAAATGCTTAATTTAATCCTATTGGTTTCTTCTATTGCTTCTGTTGTTATTTCGTTTGTTTTGCTTTATTTAGTGAGCAGAAAAATAAGTGCAAATCTCAAGGTGATTGTAAGCAAAAGCAAAGAAATTGCCAGCGGGCATTTAAATACAACAGAATTAGCTTATAAAGGGACAGATGAAATTGGGCAGCTTTCCCAATCTATAAATGAGATGGGGAAAAGCCTGCGTGAAATGATATCGGAAATTTCGTTTCTCTCTAATGATGTGGATAAACAAAGCACAACATTATTTGAATCATCAGAAGAAGTGAAGCTTGGAAGTGAACAGGTGTCTATTACGATTGAGGAAATGGCTGAAGGAGCCAGCTCTCAAGCGGATAGTGCAGCAGCCATTTCGCAAAAGACGAAAGAGTTTAATGAAGAGGTCATAAGTGCAAACAAACAAAGTGAAAATCTTGTGGTTTTTTCTAAAAAAGTCTTGGATGTCTCTATTAATGGAGACAAGCAAATGAAAGAATCTCTAAATCAAATGAATTTGATTCATAATGTAGTACATGAAACAGTGGAGCAAGTGAAAAGCTTGGAAAGCAAAACTGAATCGATTACGGAAATTGTCCGTGTGATTAAGTCTATTGCAGAGCAAACCAATCTGCTTGCTTTAAATGCGTCTATAGAAGCTGCAAGAGCTGGAGAAGCAGGAAAAAGCTTTGCTGTTGTTGCGACAGAGGTTAGAAAATTATCCGAAGAAGTTTCTTATTCAGTAGAAGGCATTACAAGGATTGTTTTTAGTATAAAAGAGGGAACTTCAAAGATGGCCGAAAATCTTCAGCATGGATATGAGCGGGTAAGCAAGGGATCTGAACAAATTGAAAAAACAGGAAATCATTTTGCTGAAATTAAAGAAAAGGTAGCGGAAATGACGAGAGGCGTGCAGCATATCTCTGCTGTTTTCCATAATTTTCAGCAAGCGAGCCAAGAAATGAATGAAAATATTGAGCAAATTGCTGCTATATCGGAAGAATCAGCTGCTGGATCAGAAGAAGTTTCAGCTGCCATGCTTGAGCAAAATCAGTCAATTGGAAATATTTCAGACAGTGCCAAAATGCTTGCAAAGCTAGCGGAAAGAATGAACATGATGATAAAAAAATTTCAGCTGTAAATAAATGATAGAAAGGAGGAAGAGCGATGAGAACAATTAATATAATAGGACTAGCAATAATGATTCTATTCATCTCAGGATGTGCTTTTAGATCTGCAGATAATCCAGTGAAAAAAGACGAAAAGATTAAATTGATTTCAAATGAGGAAAAACCTTATGTTGGCTTTGTTTTAGATACATTGAAGGATGAGCGATGGTATAAAGATAAAAAATTATTTGAAGAGGAAGTAAAAAGGCTAGGCGGACAAGTGAAAACCTTGGCAGCCAATGGACTAGATGATATACAGGTGAAGCAGGCTGAATTATTGATTAAAGAAGGGGTTGATGTATTAGTCATTGTTCCCCATGATGCAGAAAAGGCAAGTGAAATAATAAAACTGGCACATCAAAAAAAGGTTAAGGTAATATCCTATGACCGATTGATTAAAAATTCCCAGGTAGACTACTATATTTCCTTTGACAATGAAAAGGTTGGAAAGCTGCAGGCATCGGAGATAATCCAAAGGACGCCTAAAGGAAATTTTGTTTATCTTGGCGGAGCAGAGTCTGATAATAATGCGGTGCTATTGCGCCGAGGAGCAATGAATATTTTGCAGCCTTTAATAGATAAAGGTGACATAACGCTTGTTTATGATCATTATACAGAGGAATGGGATCCTAAACTTGCAAAGGAAAATATGAAAACAGCATTAAAGAAGAATAATAAAGTAGATGCCATTATTGCTGCAAATGATGGCATTGCTGGTGGTGCTCTAAATGCTTTAGCTTCTGCTGGGCTAGGGGAAAAAGTGCCCGTTTCTGGACAAGATGCAGAATTAGAAGCAATGCGCCGAATTATAAAAGGGACACAGACAATGAGCGTTTACAAGCCAATTAATCTGCTTGCAACTAAGTCAGCGGAAATTGCCATAAAAGTGGCAAAAGGGGAAACAATTGAAATCGATAAAAAGATCAATAATGGGAAAATGGATGTTCCATCTATTTTGCTGGAGCCAATAAGCGTTACAAAAGAAAATATTAGAGAAACAGTCATAAAAGATGGATACCTGACAGAAGAAGAAGTGTTTGAATGATTTTATATAATAGAAAATATAAGTTATTAGTCAGGAAAAATGATGATAGCACAAAGCTTTGAATCTGTCTAAGATAGAAAAACCGAATGCAGGAAGCATTCGGTTTTTCTTATGCAGTTAATGAGCAGTAAATCTAAGTTGCTTGCATTGCCAAAAACCTTGAATCATTATAGAATCTTTTGTTTCCTCTTATGTATCTATAAAATTTTGAAGAGAGAATCTTTTTAATAAATGTTTTCTTTTGGAATGGGATTTTTGCAGAATTCAAATCTATTATTTTAGTTATTATTCTGTCTAAAACAGTAATTTATTATTGCTTAACACTATTGTCTATGTTAGTATGAATTTATAAAATCACATATAAGATTTGAAATCACATATATGATTTAAGAGGAGGATCTGATGTCGGTTAAATCTGCAGAAAGAGTATTAAGAGTGTTTGAATTATTAAGCAAGTATCCAAACGGCTTAACTATAAAAGAAATTAGTGAAACACTGTCATTTCCTCAAAGCAGCACATCTGGACTTATTGGAACTTTATATAAAGAGGGCTATTTATCGATTGATTCTAACAACAAATACAAGCTGGGTCCTAAGCTGATTCAAATTGGAAGTGCTGCAATGGAATCATTGGATATTTCTGAACAAGGAATTCCCTATTTAAAAAGTTTGATGGAGGACGTTCAAGAAACGGTATTTATGGCTGTATTATCTGATAAAGAATTAGTGTACGTTGCAAAAATTGATAATAATCGTTCCATACGAACGACTGCACAGCCAGGAAGCCAGAAGCCCCTATATTGTACAGGACTCGGAAAAGCCTTTTTAGCCTTTATGCCAAAAGAGCAACGAGCTGGCATTTTAGACAATATAGAACTGCTTCCTATAACCAAGCATACAATTACGGATAAACAACAGCTAGAACAGCAATTGGAAATATTTAGCGAACTTGGATACTCTGTTGATGATGAGGAAAATGAAGAAGGACTGTTTTGTTTAGCCGCTCCAATATATGGAGCAGATAATACGCTGCAAGCAGCTATTAGTGTTGCAGGACCAAAAGAAAGAATGGTTAAGCAAAAGGATTATATTGTAGAAAAATTGACCAATACTGCCAAAAAAGTAGCTGTAAGCATTGGCTTTGATGCAGGGAAGGAATATACAATATTGCCTTAGCAAAATAAATAGAAAAGCCAAAGATATATTTTTTCTATCTAAAAATAGAGAAGGATAGTTTAATCAGAGTGTTCCTTCTCTATATGAAATGAGGGATATTAATGGATGTTGTAAGTATAGGAGAAACTATGGTTTTGTTTTCTCCTGATCAGAATGGTCAACTCAGGTATGCAAAAGATTTTACTTCAAGAATTGCTGGAGCCGAAACCAATACATTAATTGGATTAGCAAAGCTTGGGTATCAAACGGGTTGGATCAGCAAAGTGGGGAAGGATGAACTTGGAAAAAGAATAGTCAATAGTGTCCGCGGCGAAGGAGTGGATACTAGTTTTGTACAAGAAGATGCAACCGCTCCCACGGGTTTGTTTTTAAAAGAACAGACGACTGCAAATAATGCGAGAGTCATTTATTATCGAAATAACTCTGCCGCTAGTCAAATGGCACCAGGCGATATTGAAGAAAGTTATCTTGCTAAAGCAAAAATTCTCTATATTACGGGCATTACTCCAGCTCTTAGTGATTCATGCAGAGAAACTATTTTTTATGCGGTTGATTTGGCTCAAAGAAATGGGGTAAAGATAGTATTTGATCCCAATATTAGAAAAACGTTGTTGGATGAAAAAAGCGGAAGAGGAATGTTAAAAGAATTGATTGGAAAATCAGATATTGTTCTTCCGGGAATTTCTGAAGGAGAGTATTTATTTGATACAAAGGATTGTCGAAAAATAGCCATGGAATGTAAGCGCTTAGGAGCGAAGGCTGCGGTAGTAAAATTAGGAGAGAAAGGAGCCTATTATTCTACAGATGATCAGTCTGGTTTTGCTGAACCGTTTGCTGTTGAAAAAGTAATTGATCCAATTGGTGCGGGCGATGGATTTGCTGCAGGTGTATTATCAGGGCTGCTTGATAATCTGTCAATTTATGAATCTGCAAAAAGAGGCTGTGCAATAGGTTCGATGGTAACTTTGGTGAACGGTGATATCGAAGGACTGCCAGATAAAGAACTGCTGCAAGAGTATATGAGCAGCACGGTTAAAGAGGATGTAACTCGTTAAGAAATTAGAAAGGAGCTGGAATTTATGAATACACTGCAACAAATAATGGACAATAAAATAGTTTCAATTATCCGCGGAGCTGCTCCAGAGGATACGGTCAAGATTGCAAACGCTTTAAAAGAGGGTGGCGTTAAATTAATTGAAATCACTCTAAACTCACCGAATGCATTAAAGTCAATAGAATTAATTTCACAAGAGATGGGAGCGGAAATGGTGGTTGGTGCAGGAACTGTGCTGGATCCTGAATCTGCTCGAGCTGCACTTCTCGCTGGTGCAAAATTTATTCTATCTCCAACAGTAAATATAGAAACGATTAAAATGACGAAGCGATATGGTGCAGTGAGCATTCCAGGGGCATTTACTCCTACAGAAATTCTGACAGCCTTTGAAAATGGGGGAGATATTATTAAAGTTTTCCCAGCAAGCATTGGCGCAAATTATATAAAAGATATTCGCGGACCGCTAAATCATATACCTCTTTTGCCGACTGGCGGTGTAAATGTAGAAAATATAGCAGAATTTAAGAAAGCTGGTGCGGTGGGCTTTGGAATAGGAAGTTCATTAGTGGATACAAAGCAAGAGATAACAGAAGACTATTTAAAGGAATTAACAAAAAAAGCACAAGCCTATGTTGCAGCTATCAAAGATTAAATAGCAATAGATTTTTATATTATAAAAAATAATAAGTTTATATCTTAGGAGAGATGAAAAATGAAAATCACAAATTATGAATTATTCCAAGTGCCGCCGCGCTGGCTATTCTTAAAAATTGAAACAGATGAAGGAATTGTAGGCTGGGGTGAGCCTGTCATTGAAGGAAAAGCTGCAACAGTAAAAGCTGCTGTAGATGAATTAATGGAATATTTAATTGGAAAAGATCCTCTTGATATTGAAGATCATTGGAATCTTATGTACAGAGCGGGTTTTTATCGTGGCGGCCCTATCTTAATGAGTGCCATTTCAGGTATTGACCAAGCGCTTTGGGATATAAAAGGAAAGTACTTTAATGCTCCTGTCCATCAACTTCTTGGCGGCAAAGCCAGAGACTCTATTAAGGTGTATTCTTGGATTGGCGGAGACAGACCATCTGATGTAGGAAATGCAGCAAAAGAAGTTGTTTCAAAAGGCTTCACTGCAGTAAAAATGAATGGAACAGAAGAACTTCAATACGTTGATTCCTATGAAAAAATTGATCAAGTGTTAGAACGCATTGCAGCTGTTAGAGAAGCAGTAGGGCCGTATATTGGAATAGGCATTGATTTTCATGGACGTGTACATAAGCCAATGGCAAAAATGCTTGCAAAAGAATTAGAACAGTTCCGCCCAATGTTTATTGAAGAGCCAGTATTGCCTGAAAACAATGAAGCATTGCGTGAAATCGCAAATCATGTAGCAATTCCAATTGCAACAGGTGAAAGAATGTTTTCTAAATGGGATTTCAAAAAGCTGCTTACAGATGGATATGCTGATATCATTCAACCAGATTTATCCCATGCAGGCGGAATTACAGAATGCAAAAAAATTATTTCCATGGCTGAAGCTTTTGATGTTGCTGCTGCTCCGCATTGTCCATTAGGACCTATTGCACTTGCTGCATGTCTGCAAGTTGATGCTACCTGCCATAATGCATTTATTCAAGAACAAAGTTTAGGAATCCACTATAACCAAGGCAGTGATCTATTAGATTATATTGTAGACAACCAGGTATTTAAATATGAAGAAGGTTATGTAAAGATTCCAAGTGGTGCTGGATTAGGAATAGAAATTAATGAAGATCATGTACGAAAAATGGCTGAAATCGGCCACAATTGGCGGAATCCGGTATGGAGACATAAGGATGGAAGCATTGCAGAATGGTAAGAAAAAATAAATTCGGCAGGTGAGAGCATGAATAAGAAGATGACAAATGTACGGTACGGAATTGTTTTTATGTTGTTTATTACTGTGATAATAAATTATATGGATCGGAGTAATATTTCTATTGCAGCACCATTTATAACGGATGATTTAAATTTGGACCCTGTAAAAATGGGATTAATCTTTTCTGCTTTTGGCTGGACTTATTGTGCTTTGCAAATCCCGGGCGGTTGGCTTCTGGATAAATTGGGAAATCGAAAAACTCATACATTTGGAATTGCTGGATTTTCTCTGGCAACTCTTCTTCAAGGATTTGTTAGCGGTTTCTCAGGTTTTATGTTTTTAAGAATTGGGCTAGGGGCTTTTGAAGCTCCTGCTTTTCCAACGAACAGCAAAGTAGCAGCAAGCTGGTTCCCTGAAAATGAACGAGCAAGAGCAGTCTCTATTTATACTTCTGGACAATTTGTAGGACTGGCTTTTTTAACTCCAACTCTAGTACTATTGCAGCAGTCCTTGGGATGGAGAGGTCTATTTATCATTACAGGTATCATTGGTTTAGCGTGGTCTCTTTTATGGTACTTATTTTATAGAGACCCAAAAGACAGCAAGCGTGTGAATAAAGCAGAATTGCAGTATATGAAGGAAGGCGGAGCAATCTTTGAAGAAGGCACAGCCGGCAAGAGTGCACCAGCTCCAAGAAAAATTGGGAAAAAGGATTTTGCAGTTATTTTCTCCAGCAGAAAATTATGGGGGATCTATATTGGCCAGTTTGCGGTGAATTCAACATTATGGTTTTTCTTAACATGGTTTCCAACATATCTTGTTGAATATAGAGGATTAGCTTTTATTAAATCTGGTTTTTTAGCATCATTGCCATTTTTAGCAGCATTTGTGGGAGTATTGTCTTCCGGTTTTCTTTCTGATTTCTTGGTGAAAAGAGGAATTTCTGCAGATGCAGCCAGAAAAGTGCCGATAATTACCGGACTGCTTCTTTCTACTTCCATTATAGGTGCTAACTTTGTGGAAAGTACTAATTTAGTAGTTTTGTTTATGTGCATAGCCTTTTTTGGCAACGGTTTCGCATCGATTACTTGGGTATTTGTCTCTTTATTAGCGCCAAAACGATTAATAGGAATTGCTGGTGGTGTGTTTAATTTTATTGGAGGCACTGCTTCTATTATCATTCCAATTGTAATCGGTTTCTTAGCTAAGGGCGGAAACTTTGCACCTGCTCTAACCTTTATTGCTTGTATTGCATTGATTGGGGCATTATCTTATATTTTCTTAGTTGGAAAAATTCAAAGAGTATCAGATGTTATTGAATCAGAATTTCCAAAAAATCAGCAAATATCTAAGTAATACGCATTTGAAATCTTAAATTTGGCGAAAAGATCTAAGTCTATTATGATGGACTTAGATTTTTTTGAAATTGCGAGGCTGTATTTATTCAAATCGCTGCTTGAGCAATACATACTGTGGTTAATTATGCTGGAAAAAATATAGTTTATATCATAATAAAACAAAATATATGTAGGAACAATAAATGGACAAGCCATCAAAAATAAAGAGAGGATGCTTATGAAAAAAACTTTGACGATTTTTCTATGTCTATTTATGCTTATTCTTCCAGCACAAGTTGTTGCTCAGCGGAAGGTTCCTATTTTAGTTTATCATTCCATTGATGCCTTTCATGGACACGGTTCTAAGGAGTTGTATGTAACACCTAAGAATTTTGAGAAACAAATGATTTATTTGCGCGATCACGGTTTTACATTATTGACTTTTGAGAAATGGAAGGATATCGATAAAGTAAACAAGCCGATTTTTATTACATTTGATGATGGATACAAAAATAATCTGAATGCATTTGCTGTCTTTCAAAAGCTGCAAAATGAAAAGTTTACACCAACAGGTACAATGTTTGTTATTTCGGATTTTATTGATGGATCAAACCGATTGTCGAAAGAAGATTTAAAAAGAATGGCCGATTCAGGAATTATTTCAATTCAGTCACATACTGCTACACATCCTGATTTAACGAAAAGTAGACAGATAGAGTATGAATTAAAGGAGTCGAAAGAAAAAATCGAAAAAATTACAGGCAAACCTGTTATAGCACTTTCTTATCCATATGGAAATGCCGATGACAAGATTGTCGCAGAAGCAAAAAAATACTATTCATTTGGATTGACGACAACTCCTGAATCCTTTTACAAGAAGGGGATAAAGGACGAACTTTATCTTTTGCCAAGACTTTATGTCAAGTATTCGACCACCTTTGATGAGTTTGCGGAAATAGTGGAAGGTGAATAAGCAATGACGCGGTATACTTATATCACGTCATTGCTTATATAATATATTATCCTTAGGATGGATACATTTGGTGCCATTGCTGCCAAGTGCCGTGTGGATGCTGCTGATGCCATTGTTGCCAGGAGATATGTGGATGCTGCCAATTGTTATGGTGTTGAGGATGCTGCTGGTGCTGCCAATTATTATGGTGTTGAGGGTGCTGCTGGTGCTGCCAATTATCATGGTGTTGAGGGTGCTGCTGATGCTGCCAATTATCATGAGGATAATGCTGGTGCCATTGCTGCCAAGTGCCATGAGGATGTTGCTGGTGCCATTGAGCCCATGGTATATACGGTAAATTTCCTTGCCCTTGATGCATATAATCCACCTACTTTTTTTATTTTTATCGGTTTAGCTTATGCAAAATAGTTTTTAAAGAGCTTATTTACACTAAAGTTAGGCTGTAAATACATTCAAATGCCTAAAGCGTGCAGAAAAGTTACTTCAATTGAAGATAAAACAAGTCCGGCATAAATGATTGTATGCCGGACTTGCTGGTTATTATTTAATCAAAAAGCAGGAGTCATCACCTTTTTTTAGAATGAATGAATTTTTTGCTTTTTATACTGCCTTTTCTATTTGAATTAATTTAGTTGATCGGCAATCCATATTCCAACTGCAGGATCTGTCATTAAATCAACTTCTATTGATCAATTTGTAGTAGGAGATGCTGACATATACCGCCATACAGGAACAGCAAAAATGTTTGCTTCTGAAAAGTCGGCCATTAAAGCCATTAAAACGGGAGGAATCGAAGCCGACGTCAAAGAAAGCATTGTCTAAAGAAGAAAAGTCTCCTATAAGATAGAGCACTTTGTTATAAAAAGCAATCGTAAGTCAAGTGAAAGAAAGGGTAATTAAAAAGCGCATGATAAAATTCATACGCTTTTTTATAGAATCAATCTAATATTATTATGCTGTTTTTTTCGATTAAAGCACAGGAGCCATTGTTTCTTTTAATACTTTTACAGAGTGGTCAAATTTTTCTTGTTCTTCTTTGTTCAAGTCAAGCTCTACTATTTCACGAATGCCATCGCGGTTGATGATAGCTGGAACTCCTACATACACATCGCTTTGGCCATATTGTCCCTCAAGATATGCAGATACTGGCAGAATAGAGTTTTCGTTATTTAAGATTGCTTTAGTAATGCGTACTAAAGACATTCCGATACCATAATATGTTGCACCTTTTCTTTCAATAATATGGTAAGCAGCATCACGTACATTGACAAAAATTTCATCTAAGTCTTTTTGGTTGTATGCAGGGTTTTTGCTTAATAAAGATGCAACACTTTCTGAACCAATGGCTGCTTTGCTCCATACAGGAAGCTCAGTATCGCCATGTTCACCGATAATTGCTGCATGGACGTTGCGAGTATCCACGTTAAAGTATTCGCCAAGCATATAGCGGAATCTTGCACTGTCTAAAGTTGTTCCAGAGCCGATTACTTTTTCTTTTGGCAGGCCGGATTCTTTCCAAGTGACATATGTTAAGATATCTACTGGGTTTGTGGCGATCAAGAAAATGCCGTCAAAGCCGCTCGTCATTACATTTTTAACGATTTCTTTGAAAATAGCAGTGTTTTTTGCGACTAGGTCTAGGCGAGTTTCACCTGGTTTTTGTGGAAGGCCAGCTGTGATGACAACCAAGTCGGCAAGACCGCAGTCTTCATATTTTCCGCTCCATACTTTTACAGGTGCAGGTGCAAATGGCATTCCGTGGTTTAAATCCATTGCTTCGCCTTCTGCTCTTTTTTCATTAACATCGATTAACACCAACTCTTCCGCAACCCCTTGGTTAATGAAAGAATAAGCATAGCTGCAGCCAACTGCCCCAGTACCAATCAATACAACGCGGTTAATGTTTTGTTTTTTCATAATGAATCTCTCCCTTATTTATGTTCTTTTATTTAATATATTGTTAATTATTGTGTATATAGGATTTACTTCTTTGTAGAACCGAAGATGATTGTTTTTTTATCGAAAAAATCATCTTGTTGTTTTCAAAGCTATCATGTGATTCATCTCCTTGAAAGAGTAATGATTGCTTTTGATACTTTTATTATAGCTTTCGAATTGTGAAATGGATCACAATAATGTGTCCGTTTTGTGAAATGGACAAATGAAACGCTTTCTTAAGAAGGATGGTTCACAAGTTTGTCATAATTGTATTTATATAAATAGGACACAGCATTTTAAACAATAGAAACCTCTTAAGCAGGATCCTTTTTAGTTTGTAATAATATTATTATAGCAACGATAGATGGGAAAAATTATACTGTTTCTTATTATAGGATGACTATGAAGGCCGTCATAATCAGCGTACCGGCGGGCAGTAAATATCAGATTTTAGGAAATAATATAGATGGAATAATAGCGACTGTTTGCAACTAATATTGCACCAGGCTAGAGTGTGGTAGATATAAAGGATTATATTCTCCCTTATTCAGAAAAAGCCAGGCTTTCCGCAAACAATAAGGGAGAGAAAATATATGGTTTTCTATTATTTATTTTTTCAATATTCCCAAATAAGCGCTCCAAGGGCCAACATCTTCTCTATAGCGCTCGGCCATGACGCGCACAATTTGAGCGATATGGGTTAAATCGTGAACAGCCCAAGTGGAAATCAATTCACGGACTTTGACTGGACCAAACTCAGGGTGCAAGCCAGTTTTTTCAAGGTGCAGCTTTGGATCGATCAGGCTTTGCAGCTTTGCTATATTTTGCGCTCTAATTGTTTTAAATGCTTGCAATTTTTGTTCAAGTGCTGCATCCTTTGATTCATTTAAATGGGCATAGCGATCGAAAGGGAGAAATGGTTTGTTTTCTCCTTCTTCTAAAATAAACTGAAGCCTTGGCAGCCAGTTTATTTTTTCTCCCTCTATAAGGTGGTCAATCACTTCTGATGCATTCCAAGTTCCTTCTCCTTCATGACAATATAGCCATGATTTTGATAAGCCAGATAAAAAATATTCGAGTGTTTGTGGGGTGCGCTCTAAAATCTCAATCGCTTCAGCTATCGTAAAGTTCATTCAACTGCTCCTTTCTAGTTCAATTAAATGGTTTGCTGTTTAAAACGATCATAACATATTTATAAAGAGCACAAACAGAACAGTTGCAGAATAGGAGAAGACAGATTAAATTTAACAAAAAAAAAGGCGGAGTTAAAAATAATATTGTATAAAAACAAAAAGGCAGCTGAAAGCCAGCCGCCTTTTTGTTTTTATAATAAATAGAAAACGTTTATATAACGATTTTCCTTGCAGTATCAGCTCCATCCTGCGCTCGATACCATGATGACCACGTATGTCATCCAACCTAGTTATATTATAAATGAAAACGATTACAAAATCAAGAATCACAAGAAAAAAATGGATAATAAATTTGAAATTACAAATCAATGAATGATAAGGCGGTGGTATCTTGGATGGAAATGAGAAGTTTTTTTAAAATTTATAGGAGAATCTTTATTATTTTAAAATTATATTTAGTGTCAGATAATCTAACACAACAGTGTGATGAAATAAAATATTTTTCAGAAAATAATTGAAAATCAAAAAATAATATAGTAACTTATAGCATATAAGAAATTGTATACAATCTAGTATGCAATCAAAAATACAATCTTAATACAGGGAATGATTTTTTCACCATGCTTTGTATAAAGTGAGGCCAACCATAGATGAATGCTAGGGAAATAAAGATTTATAATAAAATTAAACAGGCAATCATTCAGCAGAAGCTGCGCCCTAATATGCAGCTTGTTGAGCAGGAAATTGCTGAATCATTTGGAGTGAGCAGAACTCCCGTCCGCAATGTATTAAGAAAATTAGCCTATGAGCGATTGATAAAGATAGTTGCCAATAAGGGAGCTTTTGTAACATCATCTTCTAAGGAGGAAGCAACAGAAGTATTTGAAATGAGACGAATTTTAGAAGCAGAAGCAGTAAAAAAGGCTTGTCGGCTTGCGACAAATGAGCAGCTTCTTGAATTGGAACAGATGGTAGAGGAAGAAGAACACAGCCATTTGCACATCGACTATTATGACGCTATTCAAATGTCAGGGGATTTTCATTTGAAAATAGCAGAAATAGCGGACAATTCCTATTTCTATCAATATTTAGAGGACTTGATTTCTTTAACGCATGTCATTATTTCTATCTATGGAAAAACCCAGGAAGAGAAGGATGCTTGTCTTCATCATCGCCATATTTTTCATGCGATAAAAAAAAGAGATGAAAAATCCGCCATGAAATTAGCTTTAGAACATTTAGTTGATATGGAAGAAAATCTTCAGTTTACTGGGAATCATCAGCTTCCCGCATCCTTAACAGAAGTTTTTCAGCCATAATCATTGCAATGAAGGAGGAAACTTTTATGGAATATGATTTGCTTATTAAGGATGGCCAGGTTGTTTTTAGAGATGAAGTGAAAAAAGCTGATATCGCCATTAAAGACGGAAAGATTGCTGCTATTGCAGAAAACATAAAAAACGATGCATGCCAAGTGGTAAATGCAAAAGGACAGTATGTGATGCCAGGCATGATTGACACACATGTTCATATATGCGAACCAGGGCGGACAGTGTGGGAAGGATTTACAACCGGAACAAAGGCGCTTGCTGCAGGGGGAACCACAAGTTATGTGGATATGCCGTTAAACGCACTTCCTGCAACGATAGACCGCAAGTCTCTCCAATTAAAAAAAGAGGCAGCGACAGGAAAAAATTATGTTGATTATGCATTTTATGGTGGGCTCATCCCTAGCAATTTAGAAAAATTGACAGAACTTTCAGAAGAAGGGGTAGTTGCATTTAAATGTTTTATGTCATCATGCGGTTCGGATATCCCAGATGATTTCACGAATGTCGATGATTATTCCTTATATATGGGAATGAAGAAGTTGGCGGAACTCGGGCATATGTTATCAATTCATGCAGAAAATGCAGTGATTACCGATCGTATGGCAGAAGAGATGGTAAAAAACGGGAAACTAACAGCGGCTGATTATGTTGCATCCCGGCCGATAGCTGCGGAAGTGGATGCAGTGAAGCGAGCATTGTATTTTGCCAAGGAAACTGGCTGCAAGCTCCATTTTGTGCATATTAGTTCAGCTGAAGCGGTTGAAGTAATTGAAAGAGCAAAACAGGAAGGGCAAGATGTTACATTAGAATCATGTCCCCATTATTTTACTATCACAACCAATGAATTTGAAAACATAGGTCCTGCTGCCAAATGTTCACCGCCACTTCGCAATGAAGTAGAACAAGAGAAGCTTTGGCAAAAATTAATAGAAGGAAAATTGGATATGCTGACATCTGATCATTCTCCATGTCCGCCGGAAATGAAGGAAAGTGCAGCGGATAATATGTTTGAAGTATGGGGCGGAATTACAGGCTGCCAAAATAATGTTGATTTAATGTTTGATGAAGCCGTTCTAAAACGCCAAGTTCCAGTAGCAGATTTTGCACAAATGATCAGCTATAATCCTGCGCAGCGTTTTCATTTGCCGACAAAAGGAGAGATTGCCGTTGCAAAAGATGCGGATATTATTCTTGTTGACCCGAACCAATCTTATACGGTGCAAAAAGAAGACTTATATTATCGTCATCAGCATAGTCCTTATATTGGCAGAAAAATTAATTGCCGTGTTACGAAAACATTTGTCAGAGGCAATCTTGTGTTTGATGTTAATCAAGGGATTGTCGGAGAACCGGCAGGGAAATTAGTCACATACAATCAAAAAGTGGAATGTGCTATATCGTAGTTTTTAGAAGCAAAAAAATGGGATATTCTAATTTGGATTGTTTGATATCTACTAGAGATTATCCCTTTTTATATAAAAAATAAATTCCAGCTAGATTTTTTACATATTGGAAGTTTATGAATTTTATAGACTGAATATTTTTAATTTTTAAAAAATATTCATAAAAATGAGGGAGTGAAAGGCAATGGCTATGAATATCGAAAGTTACACTTCTACAAATGAGACAGAAACGTTAGCAACTGCAAATATGGATGAATCGTTGAAGCCAAAACAGGAAAAAAATCGAACAGTGGGACCTATTGCATACGCATTTATGTGGATAGGAGATGGCATCAATTTAGGAAATATGACACTTGGAGCTAGTTTATTTGTAGCAGGGGCGGCAACACTGAATATTTTTCAAACATTTTTGGCAGCCATTATTGCTATTGGCATTATTTCTACCATTTTTGCATTAAATGATCGATTAGGCTATCGAACAGGAATCCCTTATGTGATGCAGCTAAGAATGTCATTCGGGATTAAAGGGTCTGTTGTTTCCTCCTTATTGAGAGGGATTCCTGCGATTGTCTGGTATGGCTTCCAAAGCTGGATTGGAGCAACTGCATTAAATGAAATAGCTAAAATTGCTACAGGCGGTTCTTTTAACAGTATAGCGATTTGTTTTGTTATATTGCAGGTTGTACAAATTGTTCTTTCTTTATACGGTTTCCATGCCATTAAATGGGTAGAATCCCTTGCTTCTATTGTGATTATGCTAGCGCTTGTTTATGTATTTGGTGTTCTTTTGCATTCACATAGTCAAGTAATCACAGAGAAGTGGATACATGCAAAAGGAACATGGGGATTGCCTTTCTTCGCCTTTATTATGGTGTTCCTTGGAAATTATGCAGCAATCTTTTTAAGCGCGGCAGATTATTCAAGAGAGCTTAAAATAGGCATAAGCAATAAAAAACGTGCTTCTTTGTATTTTTTGCCAATCTTTATCGCATATGGTTTTGTTCTTGCAATTGGCGCAATGCTTGCTGCTGCTACAGGCATCGCAAACCCAGTAAAAGCATTTGCGATTATTGTAGATAATTCCTACATCACCGTTTTTGTATCAGCATTTATCGTGATGGGTGCAATTGCAGTAAATATGGTGGCAAATATTATTCCGCCAACATATGTGGTGCAATTGCTGACAAAGATGAAATACAAACCAGCAGTAGTGGTAACAGGACTTCTTGCTTTAGGTTCTTTCCCATGGGTGCTTGTCCAAGATTCATCAGCAAAAGGACTAAATACATTCATTTTGATTTACTCCGCATTTTTAGGACCAATTGTGGCGATTCTTTTAATTGAATATTATATTTTAAGAAAACAAAAAGTAAATGTTGCAGAATTATATAAAGAAGATGGCCAATTTGCAGGATTTAATCCATGTGCCATAGCAGCTATGCTGATTGGTGCAGGTGCAGCATTTATAGAAGTAGAGCTGGCGTGGATCATCGGCTTTATTGTAGCAGGAATCAGCTATCTCCTTTTAATGAAATATGCATTTAAAGATTCGAAGTTTAAAAAAGGGACGATTTTTGAGAATAATGGAGCAGCTAATGGGAATAAGCAGATAAGTTAAAGATAAGAAGGATGTCCAGAAATGGGCATTCTTTTTGTTGATATTTTTAGAGAAGAGAATGATTTTTACGGGGAAAACCGAAAATAAATTGTTGTGAAAAACTACTAGTTTTTCACAAGCAAGAGATTTCATTCATTATTGGCAATAGAAATTTATAAGATTATTTCTTGCAAAAAGGGAACATCCATATTTATTATGTGGGATGCTCTTTTTGCAAGAATAATGGAATCTGCCGTGTCTATAAGTAGATATCGACTAGATGAGAAGTAATAAACGCTTCAACCAGTGCAGCAAGCAAAAATAATGGCAGAATTATCATGAAAAGGCTTGTGGCTCCTTGTGCAAGCATGGATCTGACTTTATCGGTCTTTCTTTTCCGAATCAATAACTTATGTACTATGTTTTTATTTATATACATCCCTACCGCTACACTATAAAGAATCGGAAATATTTCGATGATTGCATGTGGCACAAATGCGATCAGCATTGTTTGGAAAACATCATGTTCCATTATAGAACCGTAGCCAGCGATTATTCCTACCGATGCAAAAGAAAGCAATACATAAATAAAGGGAATTCCATATATAGGTATAAATCCACTTAGAATAATCATTCCTCCGAGAAAAAGATTATTAAAAAAAATAGAAAAAAACTTTTGAATATTTGTTGGTTCATCTTTATTTACGCCCATCGTATGTTCAGCAATATTGTTCGCTTGCTGTGTAATAAAATCTTCAAAATAAAGGGATAAAAAAAAGCAAATAAAGGCTGTTAATATCCCTAAAAATAATACAACCAAGAAGCTCCTTTTGTAAAAATCACTATAAATTTGATATTCTTGGTGGTATTTTTCTTTTAGTTTTTCTAAATTTATCCTCAAATAAATCTCTCCCAATTTAATGATCTAACTAGCAAAATATAAAGGAATTGCTAATCATACATGTATGCTAATATGTTTACGTATTAATATACAGGAAGTTTCAAAAATTTGGATTATTATGATTGCCAGTTTGTAGATAGAAGCCATGTGAAAATAAAAAAAGAAGAACTTTATTATGTATTAAACCGATTGAGTTTTGTTTTACAAATTTGGACAATAAATCAAAAATACTTATTATTTATGAAATTGAAAAACCCTGCAAGACAACTTTTTTATCGATCTTTTAAAAAATCAAATATGTATGATTATAGTAAAAGATAAGCATCCCTATTTACTTGTTGTCTTAACAAAGGATAAAAAAGGGCCTTCTACCATCAGCGGTTTGTCAAAAATTATTTACTAGGAGCATCTGAAAGCGACCAAACAAAAACAAACTTCTGCATTAAAGCAAACGCAAATAACCATAATCAATAATAAAGGCAAAAAAGACGTCATAAAAATTAAAGGAATTAACAAGAAGGATAAAATAAAAGTCTATTCTTCCAGCAAAAATGAGAAACAATTAGCGGCTCAAACATCGAATAGTACATCCATTACGATATCACTCAATCAATTAGGAACAAAATCTGGAAAAATATATATAACCAATACACGCCAAGACATGACAGAAAGCAGCAGAGTAGGTGTTTCTTTTAAAGGAGAGCCATCAAATCCATTAAAACAAAGTCAAGTAAAGACAGCATCAGGCAGCAACCAGACAACTAAAATTACTGTCAGCGGAGTATTAAAAGGAGATAAAATAAAAGTTTATTCTTCAATAGATGCAAAAAATTATGGTAAACAACTTACTGCATCATCATCAAATGTCACTTTTGAAGTGCAAAAGAAAGAGAAAATCTATCTTTCTATTACACACCTTGGAATGTTAGAGAGCTCACGCATCGGAATTCTTGCAAATAGCAGCAAATAAATTAGATCTAAGAAAAGCGCAGATGTTGAATAGCATCTGCTTTTTTCGCTTGTCCCGCCATGATTTCAATCTGAAGGCTTCTAGCATTATATAATTTTTTTCTGATTTTCCCAATGTTAATTAAGGGGTTGCAAGGGCAATATTTAAGGGGAAATTAAGGATGGAAGATTAAATTATAGTTACGACATTAATAAAGGAGTAACTGTATGAAGAAAATAAATTATATTAAATTTTCTCTTGATTTAATTATGGCTGTGCTGTTTGTTTTATTTTTTAATAAAAACGTATTGGGAGGGCTGACCTTCCATGAAATTGCAGGCCTTGGGTTTGCGGCAGCGTATTTTACTCATATTTTTCTGAACTGGAAATGGGTGAAAAACGTAACAATGAAGCTGTTTGATCGGAAATTGTCCTGGAAAGTTCGAGGCAGCTATGCGTTAAATTTATTACTATTAATAACAATGTCTTTTATTATTATCAGTGGAATACTTATTTCTAGAGTGGTGTTTCCAAATATCAACATAGGAAATGAAAGTTGGTTTAAGGTCACTCATATATCCATTTCGTTTTTAGTTTTAGCACTTATAGGCATTCATGTTGGGCTTCACTGGCAATGGGTTGTGAATATTTGGCAGAAAATGTGGAAGTACAAGCCGAAAAAGGCTTGGCTCGCTCATCCCGCAAGAGTAGCAGCAGTTCTTATTTTACTGTTTGGTGTATATGAAATGAAGAGTATAGGATTTATAAACCGTCTGGCAAGTTCAGGTTCCATCATAGGAATAGGGTCATCGCAAGAAATGGAAAAAGGCGGAAAAGGAGCGGTGATGGGTGGACACGGAGATTTTGATTCTGACTCTGCAAATTCTGGGGAATTTCAAGCTTCCACTGGAGAAATGCCAAGTCGTACAGATGGACAAGATACTTTCCAGCCTCCATCTGGAGAGCGGCCGGATAATTTTGAAGGGAAAATGGGTGGCGATCATGGTGAAGGAGGAGGAAGCAACGTATTTAGTGTAATTGCAACCTATACAGGAATTATGGCTGTGTTTGTCGTTGTTACTTATTATTTGAAAAAATTAACTAACAGAAAAAGAAAAGGCAAAAAGACAAAAGATATTGGACAAAAACAGCCTGCAGCTGGCCAATAAACCTAAAAAAGATTTATCATTATTTAACGGGCAGTAAAGCCCCCGCTGATTGAAGTTTCACTTTATCAGCTTTATAAAATTAAAGGCCCTGCAAGAATGACTTGCAGGGCTAAACACATTAATTTTCTTGAATATCTTTGCGGTTTTTCTTGAAAATCTTAGATAATACTTCGTAAACGATTGGAACGATTACTAATGTTAATAGGGTAGAGCTTATTAACCCGCCAATTACAGTAACAGCCAAACCTTTGGAGATTAAACCGCCGCCGCCTGAGCCAAGCGCCAATGGGATTAATGCACCGACAGTTGCAATTGCTGTCATTAGGATTGGACGAAGACGAGTTGCGCCAGCTTCAAGAACGGCTTCACGCATATTCATGCCGTCACGTTCCATATGAATAATCCGGTCAACTAGTACGATTGCATTTGTTACAACGATACCGATCAACATGAGCAGTCCCATCATAACAGATACAGAGATTGTTTCACCTGCGATCAATAGGCCAACAAATGAACCAATTACTGCAAATGGAAGAGAGAATAGAATCGCAAATGGTGCGACACCTTCACGGAATGTAACAACAAGGATGAAGTATACAATCGCGATTGCTGCAAGCATTGCTACTCCAAGCTGTGTAAATGTTTCATTCATATCTGCAGATACACCAGCAACTTCTGTTGAAACACCTTTTGGCAAGTCTAGTTTATCCACTTTTTTATCTACTTGAGATGTTACTTTTGAAATGTCATCGCTTTTGATAGTACCTGATACAGAGGCATAATACTCTCCTTTGCTACGTGAAAGGGTATTTAGCGTTGTGCCTTTTTTAACTTCTACAAGTTTAGAAAGAGGCTTTTTGCCCTGTGCAGTAGTTATTTCTGTATCCAGCATTTCATCAATTGATTTAGGCTGTTTTGCTTTTTCTTGCTGTACAATAACATCTAAAGACTCTCCGTCTTTTTCCACAGTCGTTAAGACATCTTTTGTAGAGGAAGGATTTAGCATCATAACAAGCTGGCCTGTAGTTAAGCCATATTGCAATAGCTCATCTTGTTCTACCTTAAATGTATATTCTACATATGCATCTTCTGCACTTGATGAAACATCTTTTAAACCATCGTTATCTTTCATAATGTTTTCTACTTTTTTCACAGCTTCATTTAGTTTATCTAAATCTTCACTGTATAAAGTGTAGCTGATTTCATTTGTAGATCCTGTTGCAGAAGTGAAGTTTTGGCTTTTCCATTCGCCGGATTGGCCAATGTTTTTCACATAATCTTCAATTTTGTCGCGAACCTCTGGGAAGTCTTTCATGTCTGGGTCAAAGATTAAATACATAAGGGCGCCGCCAGAACCTCCGCCCATCATTGCAGACATCTCATCAGCCTCATCGTTGACGGATAATTGAACAATATCAATATCGTCACGGTCAAGCATTTTATCTTCTACCACTTTAATATTTTTTAAAGTATCCTCTTTCAACTCGCCAGCAGCTGGCGTGTAAGTTAAATACATGGTTTTTTCTTCTTCACTGCCCATAAAGCTGAAGCCGATTAATGGTGTTAACGCTAAGCTTCCGACTAATAAAACAATAGCAATGATAGATGTGATAATCTTATGGTTAAGTGCTTTTTGAAGAACGCCTTTATACCACAAGGATAATTTGCCGACTTCTTTATGGCTGCTTTCTGTTTTTTCACTGTATAACTTCTTTTTAAATAAGAAGTGGGATAATGCAGGAACCACTGTAATTGCCACAAGCAGAGAAGCGCCAAGGGCAAATGTCATTGTTAGGGCAAATGGCGTAAATAGTTCGCCAACCATGCCGCCAACGAAAATAAGTGGAGCAAATACTGCAACTGTTACTAATGTTGATGATAGAATCGGCTTAAACATTTCAATTGTCGCCTCGCGTACAAGAGCACGGCCTGTTAACTTCTCATCTTTTAGATGCAAGCGACGGTAAATATTTTCTACAACAACGATAGAGTCATCAATTACACGTCCGATGGCAACCGTGATGGCGCCAAGTGTCATAATATTTAATGTAATGTCCATCCAGTTTAATAGAAGCAATGCCATGAAGATAGATACTGGGATGGAAATGATAGAAATGATTGTTGACTTAAAGTCGCGCAAGAACAATAGGATAATCAATACAGCAATTAATCCGCCAAATACTGCTTTTTCAATCATTGTGGATACAGATTCTTGGATTGGTTTTCCTTGGTCGACTGTTATATCGATATCTAGACCGTCAATTTTTTTCTTTTCATCTTTTACTAAATCTTTTACTTTATTTACAACATCCACTGTGTTTGCTTGTTGATCTTTAACAATTTGGATTGCAATTGCATCTTTTCCGTTTGTGCGGGAAACAGATTGCACTTTGCCGACAACTTCAATTTTTGCGATGTCTTTCAGTTTGACAAATGGAGATGGATTTTCAGCTGTTGGCGTGACTGCAATCTGCATATTTTTCAATTCATTTGCTGTCATGAATTTGCCGTCAATAGAAACTGCTTCTTCACCTTCATCAAATTCATAAAGTCCTAATGAAACGTCCATATCACTTGCTTGAATCATTTCTTTGACTTTATCTTCTGTTAAACCGAGTTTTTCCATTTTTTCTTGGTTATAAGTAAGGTCTACTTCTTCAATATGTTGACCGCTTGTTGTTGCTGAAGTTACTCCATCAATTTTTTCAATCTTTGGAAGCAGGATATCTTCTACTGTTGACGTTAATTCTACGATATCTTCTTTCGAGCTGCTTGCACTTAAAGCGACAACTGGCATCATGTTCATGCTGATGGCAGAAACAGTAGGCGTTTCAACGCCATCCGGCAATTCAACAGATTCTACTGCCGATTTTAATTCTCGTTTTGCTTCATCCATATCTATTCCATATTCATATTCCACTTGTACACTTGACATGTTAGAATACGAATTAGAGTAGACGGCTTTCACATTTTCAAGACCTTCTACTGCTTTTTCAATAGGCATGGATATATCATCCATAACCTTCTCTGGAGTTTCTCCTGGATATATGCCTGTTACGGTAAGATAGGGTATGGTAATATCAGGAATTGTCTCCATGTTCATGCGAGTCCCTGAATAAATACCTGAAACAGTAATAATAATGGTAAGCAACCATACTGCAAGCTTATTACCCAGGACAAAATTTACTACACCTTTCAACTATTACACCTTCCTTTAATTGACTTGCTAAGCTTATTTTTTTATAATAATGACTAAGTGGTCATTTGTCAACAACAATCTAGGAGTGAAGAAATAAAATGATGAAAAAACAATTAATAATGGAAAAAGCGCTGGAACTTTTTGCGAAGCAAGGGTTTGAAGCCACTTCCGTTCAGCAGATAACCGAACAATGCGGCATTTCAAAAGGCGCCTTCTATTTGTCGTTTAAATCAAAAGATGAGTTGATTTTATCATTGATAGATCATTTTATGATGCAGTTCACTTCCAATCTTGACTGCATAGTCAGAGATACTAAAGAAACGAATGAATTGCTATATAAATTTTATTATGCTAACCTTTCTTCCCTTTATAAATACTCTGATTTTGCAAAAACTTTTATGAAAGAGCAGACGCATACATTTAATGAAGAGTTTATCTTAAAAATTCATTATTATGACAGTCTGATGGAGAAAATTATCTTATCCATGATTGAAAGAATATATGGTGAGCATCTTCAGACTAAATTGGATATTATGTATAGTATTAAAGGCTTTATGAATATTTATTCCCACCTTTTTCTGTTTTCTCAGGTTCCGTTTAATTTACATCAATTAGCACAATCCCTTGTAGAAAAAACTGATCTTCTGGCAAAACATGCGACTGTGCCATTTTTAACAGAAGAACTTTATCAAAAAGTAAAGCATTCATTAAATGAAAGCGAACGCAAGGAGAAAATTCTTGAAATCATTGATCAAAAGATAGAAGAAATAGAAGCTGGTTCTATCGAACAAGAATCATTTATTTTACTAAAACAGCAACTCCAAGAACCATCATTCAGCCCAGCAATTATTAAAGGTTTGCTTGAAAATATTAGCTATAACCCACATTGCAAGTGGGTTACCTATTTGCTGCGGAGCTATTGGAAGATGTAAATTTAACAAAATAAGCGAAGATGCACAGTAAAACTTTTCATTATGATTAATTTGTTAATTAGAGCATTCCTTTTTGGATGCTCTTTTTAATTTTCCTAATAACTAGGTATTAATATTCATCTTGCATTTTAATATACGCTTTATGTGAATAAAAAGTTTCATTTTTGTTAAATAACTTGAAAAAATTTTTAAAATATATATAAAAGCGTATACAAAAAAATGGACTAAATGGGGAATAGATTTTATATTCAGAGTGGAAATATCAAAAATATAGTCAACTTTTTATCCCGCATTAACGGCCAGCAATACCTCCATCTCAAGATGAGGAAAAAAGAGGGAAATCTGAGTGGAAAAAGTAGCCCATAAAAGTTCGGATTAATTTAATTAACTTAAAGTTTGTCTACTCCTGTCGATTATTTCCGAGGAAATCGTTAAAGTGGGGGTATGAGTATATTGCTAGTTTTAAGACATTTTATAATTCGCCAAAAAATACAGTAAACTTGTATGTATAAATGAGGAATTATTCTAATGTCAAAAATAATAGGGAGAGTGTAAAGATTGATTGGCTGGGAATTTAATTAAAGAACAAAAAATAGAATAGAAGCAGCATAAATCGTTATGCTGCTTCTGCTGGCTCAGATAATCAGTCCAGCTTTTTTACTTCAAATGGCAGCAAGCTTCTTTCAATTTGTGCCCTATGAGGCTCATACTGTGATGGAAGCATCAATTGTTCACCCATTGTTTCTTCTGTTTCATCATGTGCAAATCCAGGGGGGTCTGTTGCTATTTCAAATAGAATTTCCCCATGCTCTCTGAAATAGATAGCATTAAAGTAGTTTCTGTCTTGGACAGGAGTGACGCTATATCCATTTGCTGCAACATACTTTTGCCAATCCAATTGATCCTGGTCATCAACAGCTCGCCATGCGATATGGTGAACGGTGCCTACACCCATTTGTCCACGTCCAATAGGAGTTGATTTAAGGTCAATAATATTTCCTATATCAGCTTTAGAACGATAACGAGTGAAATCTCCTTCTTTGCCGACCAATTCAAGACCCATTACTTTTTCCAGTAATTCAGCTGTTTTCTCTGGCTGAGTGGATAATAGAGTAGCTCCGCCAAATCCTTTGACAGCCACTTCTGGCGTTACATCTCCAAACGTCCATGTATTGATTTCCCCAGCTTCTCTTTCCACTATTTCCAAGTGCAGACCATGGGGATCATCAAATTCTAAATACTGTTCTCCAAAGCGCTCCATTACAGTAAATGGAACATTAAATTTTTCTAGTCTTTTTTTCCAAAAATCCATAGAACCTTTTGGAACGACATAAGAAGTAACTCCAACTTGGCCATCGCCAATGATTCCTTGACGGGCTCCCGCCCATGGAAAGAAAGTAATAATGGTTCCTGGTTTTCCGCCTTCATTGCCAAAATAAAGATGATAAGTGCCAGGATCATCAAAATTTACTGTTTGTTTTACCAAACGCAATACTAAAACACCAGCGTAAAAATCGACATTTTCTTGTGGATGGCCGACGATTGCAGTTATATGGTGAATGCCCAATGTTTTTTTGCTCATGTTTACACTCCCTTTTCATGAAAGTTCTGTTATTTGAATTATATAATATTTACTTTAATTCAATAATCTGCAATTCGAGACATTTTAAAATAAGAAGGCATCTAAAGCATATTTACCAGGACCTGTCAAAGCTATTCCAATAGCAACCGCAAGCAATGTCAGATTGTATTCATAACCATTCGATGTTGCCCATAAGCCATTAGCTCCGTGCACTTTAACAATAGAAACTATCATTGTTCCTGCAATCATAATGCCTGCAAGTGGAGTCAGAAGCCCTAAAGCAAAAAGAATGCCGCCGATTAACTCGGCTAATCCTGCAAAAAGAGCCATTGTTACGCCAGGTTTCATGCCAATGGAATCAAACCAGCCGCCCGTGCCCTTTAATCCATAGCCGCCAAACCAGCCAAACAGTTTTTGTGCACCATGCCCGATGAAAAGTAAGCCAATCACTAAACGAATAATTAATAAACCAAAATCTATCATTTTAACACCCTCCAGATTATTATTTTATCTCGGAATCGAGATATTATATTAAAAAAAATTAGTTTTCTATTCTTTTGTTTATCTTTTTTAATAGAGCAACAAGCATGTTTGCCTCATCATCATTTAGAGAACCCAGCAAGTAATCAACTAATTCCCGATGTTTCGGCATGATATTGTCCATCAGCTTGTTCCCATCATTTGTTAATGCGACATGGATTACTCTCCGGTCATCAGGACATGCGCTGCGAATTAATAAACTTCTCTGTTCTAATTTATCAATAATATATGTCATCGATCCACTTGATATAAGTATTTTGCTGCCTATTTGCTGAATGGTCGATTTGTCCATATGATAAAGCACTTCTAAAACAGAAAACTCCGTAATGCTGAGATTGTTTTTTGCCAATTCCAGTTTCATGCGTTCCTGCAGCGCTTTAGATGTTTGCATTAAAACAAGATAGGATAAATTCGCGCACTTTTTTTTCATGTATTTCACCTCCCTGAAAAAAATATCTTTAATTTAATTATCTTGAATATGAGATAATGATAATATGCAAAGGCTTGTATGTCAACAGTCTTTTTATATTTAGCCGATGTTTTTTTAAAACAAGTAATTATTATCTAAGAATCCCTGCAATCAGAGCTGAGTCCAAGTTTGGAAAATAAAAAAACAGCGACGGAAGCCGAGATGGTAAAATGAACATAGATAGTTTTAAAAAGGGAAAGATAAGACTAAAAAACATAAATTCATAAATATAGATATATTTGCAAGCACTTAGACGCAAGAAGATTATGGAGGAGAAGATATTTTGGCAATAAAAAGCATAAAGAAAAATCTGGAAACTCTGCGCAAAATTTATTCCAAGCATCTTACAGTAGAACTAATAGCAGAGGAATTGTCAGCATGTTCCCCAGAAGATAATGCATTAACAATAAAATTCCAAATGGAAAAACTTGATTTTGATTATTATGGAGTGGCGGTTGATGGCAAAATTCTTGGCTATATTATTCAATCAGAACTGGATGAAGGTTTGGTTTCTGACTATATGCACACATTTCACATGGAGGATCTTGTTTCCGAATCCACTTCTTTACTGGAATTGCTGCTGATTTTAAGAGAAAGGCATCCTGTTTTTATATTAGAAAGCAACCGCATAAACAAGCTGATAACTGTCGCCGATTTGCAAAAGCAGCCAATCCGCATGCTGATATTTGGATTAATATCGATTTTGGAAATGAATTTAGTCGAATTGATTATGGACTATTATCCAAATGAACAATGGAAAGATCGTTTAAGCGATAATCGGATAAATGAAGCGACGAAGATATTTGCTTTAAGAAAAGAAAAAAATGAAGGCTTAGGACTAATTGATTGTATTCAGCTGGCGGATAAAGGCATGATTGTCCAAAAAACTCCTGATTTATTAGAAAAGTTAGAGTTTCCTTCAAGAAGGGAAGCAAAACAATTTTTTAACAGAATAGAGGAATTGAGAAATAATACGGCGCATTCGCAAGAGTATGTCTACAATGATTTTAATGAGTTTTTGGATATCATTGCAAGGCTGGAGCGAGTGTTGAGTCTTATTTAAAAAAAGTGCCCGATTCCTACGGCTGGGAATAGGCACTTTTTTAAACTTATTCTCTATAGGCCATGCTAGATTGTTTCAAAAAGCAAGCAAGCTGAATTTTTAACATATCCTCTGAACTTGAAAATGAAACCTTTAACTTATCCTCAATTTTTTTAATTCTTTGATATAGTGTATTAACATGTATATGCAATTGTTTAGCAGTTAAGGAGATGGAACGGTTGTTTTGAATATAAGCCAATAATGTTTCTTCTAAAGATTGATTTTTATCGGGATCTATCTGCAATGGCAGAAACACTTCATTAATAAATCTATGTAATTCCTCACTTGGCTGGTTTAGGAAGAGACGGTTAATGCCAATTTCCTGGTAATGCATGATGCCAATTAATTTTCTCGATTTTTGGAAATCTAAAGTTTTTTCAGCTTCTGAATAGCTAGCAGCTATATCCTCAAGATTTTCATAGCATGCACCTACAGCTATACGCAGAGAAGACCCGTTAGTGTTCTTCCAGCTGGCTTGAAGGTGATGCAGTCGGTTTTCGAAATCAGTCATACTTATTTCTTGAGGGAATTGGCATAAAAGTGTTACTTTATCCTGGGACCCGAATACAACCGGAAGATGTTTCGAATAAGCTTTTTTTAGATCGGAAACTAGTCGGTGAATTTGTATATTCATAAAGTCTCTTTCATGCGTATATGCCAGCTGAATAATAACGGCTGTATAAAAGAAATTCTGCTGAATGCCTAGTTCTAATCCTTTTTCGCAAAGCTGCCCATACTCTTTTAATTGCAGAAACTGATGGAAGCGGTCTGAGATTTTTTTGTAGAAAGAGTCTGTAAGCGTTTGTTGTCTGATTATTTCTAAAGCAATAATAGAACTTGATTGTTCAAAAACCATTTTATCCAGTGCGGTCAATTCATTTTCATTTACAACGGCAATTAGCATGCCGATGATAGTATTAATTGCGATAATGGGATGGAAATAGAATGTACTTTTTTGATCAGTGGAGATAAAGGTTCTGAATTCGGCCTTTGTTATAGTTGTCAACTGTTCTGGATGAAAAACAGGAGCATTTTTATGCCAGCTGTTTGGATTGGAATATACTTGATTATCAGTAAAATCAATGATGGCTATAGGTATATTTACCATTCTTCTTAATTCATTTGCTATAATTTTTAGCCCTTTGCTTTGTAAGGAAAGATTCATAAAAGAGTGATGAATTTCATCTCGCTGAATAAGAATATTATTCTGTTCTTTTAAATGCTGATAAAGTCTTGAATTCGTTAAAGCGATGGATACTTGGTCAGAAAAACTTTCCAATAATTTTTGATCTTTTGCAGTTAATAGCGGATAAGGACCATTTTGATAGATGATCAATACACAAAGGACAGTTTCCTCGACAACAATTGGAACAGAAATAATGGCCTGCAATTCTTCGAAATGATAGGAACTTTGTAAATATGTCTGGTTTTCGATGGTGATGGATAAAGATTCATTCCATATGTCATTAAAGGAGGTTAAGATAATGGATTTATTTTCTCTGAAAGTTTTTCCAATGATTCCTTCTCCTATTTTCATCCGCATTTTTTGAATTTCTGCTGATGGCCCGCCTGCCCACGCTTTGGGTATAAGAATATCTTCTTTTGGATTATACATCCAAAGTACGCCCATATCAGCAGCCGGTATAACAGAAAGAGAATTTTTCAGGATTTTTGTTAGCAGATCATCCAAATTATTTAAAGAGGATATATCACGTATGCTTTCCATCATTTTACTTCGAATATATTTTTCTTTCTCCAGCATTTGTTCAAGGTAATAGGTATAAATAATCTGTTCTAAATGCTTTAGCTCCTTCTTTTGCAAGATTTTTCCCTCTATAAAAATAATGATAGCAAACCCTTTATCCATTTCAAAATATAGATTGGATTTATGATGTTGAAAGTTCTTGGAAGGGTTATTCGGATATATTGGCGAAAAGTCTTTGTCATTTAATACTTTCCATATTTGAAATGATGAAATTTTGCAGTCCACTATTAAAAATTGCTTTAAAATTTTTAAGCTCCCCATAAATTGTCCTTTCAAGTGTATATTTCTACATTAAATTCCCCTTTATTATATATAAAATCATATTGTTTGAATAGTCTGATTTTTAATATATTTATATTAGTAAAATATTAAAAAGGTGGAGGGGGAATAAACGTGAGTGCCAAGAAGAATGTCAAGTATATCATTATTACCATGCTTTTTTTAGGGTGGTGCCTCGGGAACTTTGATCGTTTTATCATTAATTATGCAATTCTTGGTATTTCAGAGGATTTGCAGCTTTCAGCATCGACAACAGGAATTGTCTTGAGCAGTTTTTTTGCTGGTTATGCATTAATGCAAATTCCAGGAGGATGGCTTGCTGATAAATTTGGCTATCGCAAGGTCTTAATTACAGCTTTATTGCTTCTGTCAAGCTTTACGGTGTTGACAGGCTCTGCCTGGTCATTAGTTTCTCTTATATTTATTCGTTTTCTTTTTGGATTAGGGGAAGGGAGCTATTTTCCTGCTGCTTCAAAAGGAATTGCCAATTGGTTTCCGCAGAATGAAAGAAGTAAAGCAATGTCTATTATGCTTACTTCTGGAACTATTATGGGGGTGGTTACACCGATTGCCGGAACAATTTTGATGCAGAGTATTGGCTGGAGAATGATTTTTTACATCGTTGGAGGAGTTGGGCTGTTAATTACAGCATTATTCTATTTCTTTCTGCAAGAAAAAAAGGATCTGAAAATTATTCAGGCAAAACAATCAGCGCAAGAAAAGAATCAAAAGGCATCTCCCTTAAGAGCTGTTTTAAAAACACCAATGATTTGGAATTTGTTTATTGCCTACTTTAGCATTTATGCAGTTAACTGGGGCTTGTCTTCTTGGATGCCAACATATTTAGCGCAGGTAAAAGGCTTGGATTTAACAAGAGTTGGCATGATTTCGGCGATTCCAGCATTTGCAGGCATCTTTGCAATGCTCGCAAGCGGATATATTTTAGATCGTCTACCTGAAGGAAAGGACAAGCTGGTTGCTGCTATTTTTGGATTGTTGACGGCTGTGTTCCTGTATTTAATGGGATCTGCTCCTACAATCACTATGTTTGTCACTTATCAAAGCGTTGTTACAATCTTGCTTTCTTTTAATATTATTTTAATTACTTCTGTTCCTTTGAAAATACTTTCAGAGTCTGTAGTTGGAACAGCAAATGGTTTTATCAACACAGGTGCACAATTCGCAGGGGTGCTGACTCCCATGCTTATAGGATTTTTAGTCGATTTCTTTGGAGGCTCTTATAATGCTGCCTTTATTATGCTAGTTTGTTTTGCTCTATTATGCTCAGCAGCACTATTTCTAATAAGACCCAAAAAACAGCTAGTTTCATTGGAATCCAATTCATTGCCTAATTTAATAGAGGGGGAAAAATGAACATGAATATTACAGGAGAAATATCTAGATTAATAGACAACAAAAGCAATCTTTACAAGCAGCTAAGTGATCAGGTTTGGGAGTATGCGGAGACGCGATTTGAGGAATTTCAATCAGCAGAATTATTATGTGATTCGCTAGAACAAGAGGGGTTTTCAGTAGAACGGGGAGTTGTGGGGCTTGAAACAGGATTTATAGGCAGCTATGGAAGCGGTGGACCAGTTGTTGCAGTCCTAGGAGAATTTGATGCATTGGCCGGCTTAAGTCAGAAAGCGGGATTTAAAGAATATAGTCCAGTAGATGTAAATGGCAATGGACATGGATGCGGCCACAACTTATTAGGAGTAGGGGCGCTTGCTGCGGCAATTGCCATTAAAGAGTATTTGCAAGCGCATAAACTCCAAGGAACAGTGAAATATTTCGGATGCCCTGCTGAAGAAAGCGGCTATGGCAAGTCATTTATGGCTAGAGACGGGCTCTTTAAAGATATTGATTTTGCTTTATCATGGCATCCTAGTACAGCAAATGCTGTAATGAATGCCTACTCTAATGCAGTCATTCATGCGACTTTTCAGTTTAAAGGCCGCAGTGCACATGCAGCCGCCTCTCCTCATTTAGGGAGAAGTGCATTAGATTCTGTAGAGCTGATGAATGTTGGCGTCAATTATATGCGTGAACATATGGAAGATGAAGCGCGCATTCATTATGCCGTTACAAATTCAGGAGGGCTTGCTCCGAATGTAGTGCAGGCGGAAGCTGAAGTGACTTATTTAATAAGAGCGCCAAAACCTCACCAAGTAAAAAATCTGTATGAGCGAGTTGTAGATTGTGCAAAAGGTGCTGCATTAATGTCCCAAACAAGCATGGAGGTCCGAATCGAAGGCTCTTGCCATAACTTAATTTCTAATAGCACATTGGAAAAAATCATGCATCAGCATTTGGATGATTTGGGTTTTCCGGAAGTAACAATAGAAGAAGTGGAGTTTGCTAAAGAAATATATAGTTCATTGACAGACCTTGAAAAGAAAAGTGCTGAGTTATCGGTTGGAAAAGAACTGGGACAGCGCTTAAAGGAGAAACCAATTGTAGACTTTATTATGCCTTATTCAGAAAATCCTGCCTTTATGGGCGGTTCTACGGATGTTGCCGATGTAAGCTGGAATGTACCAACAGCGCAATGCACTACGGCAACTTGGGCGTTTGGTACACCTTTTCATACATGGCAAGTAGTTTCACAAGGTAAAGAATCATATGCCCATAAAGCAATGCTGTTGGCAGGAAAAGCGCTGGCAAGCACTGCAATCACAGCAATAGAGAATCCTTCCATAATTGAAAAGGCAAAAGCAGAATTGCAGGAAAGATTAGATGGGGAGACGTATGAAGCATTAATACCAAAAGAGCTTCAGCCGCCGAAGAATAAGAGGCAGGAAGCAGTTTATTAAGGGATAAATAAAGATAGAATGGGAAAGAAGTGATGGATTTCCATGAAATACAGAACGGTTTTTGACATAATTGGACCAATCATGATTGGTCCATCTAGTTCTCATACAGCAGGTGCAGCGAAAATAGGCCGTGTAGCGAGACTATTATTTGGCAGGCAGCCGAAGTGGGCAAAGGTATCTTTTTATGGTTCTTTTGCACAGACCTATCAAGGACATGGCACAGATGTTGCCATTATTGGAGGCATTCTTGATTTTGATACATTTGACGAACGCATTCCCTCCTCGTTATCGATAGCAGAAGAAATTGGCATGAATATTTCCTTTATAGAGGAAAAAGCAAATGTGGATCATCCTAACACAGCTCGGATTGTTATAGGCGATGAAGTGGATCAGCTTGAGCTTGTTGGAATTTCGATAGGCGGGGGAAAGATCGAAATAATAGAACTAAATGGTTTCCAGCTGAAGCTTTCTGGAAATCATCCCGCTCTGTTGATTCTTCACCAGGATAGGTCCGGAACAATTGCCGCAGTAGCAAATATTTTAGCTGAATTAAGCATCAATATTGGTCATATGGAAGTGGCAAGAAAAGAAAAAGGGCAAATGGCGATGATGACAATAGAGGTTGACCATAATCTGGATAATGATGTTTTAAAAAGATTAATGAAATTGCCGAATATCATACAAGCAACCAAAATTATTCAATAAGATTGACAATACAGCACTTAGAAAACAGCAAAAAGCGGTTCTAAAAGAGAATATGCTTAGAGGAGCGAAAAGCAGCATGTTTAGAAATGTAGCAGAACTTGTAAGGTTGGCAGAAAAAGACAGTGTGAGTATAGCAGAAATAATGATTCGCCAAGAAATAGAAGTTCATGAAACAACTCGCCAAACGATAATGGAGCAGATGGATAAGAACTTGTCGGTAATGGAACGGGCAATCGAAAGAGGATTGTCAGGTGTTGCATCACATACCGGTTTAACTGGGGGCGATGCAGTCAAAATGCAAAGCTATATTAGTGGAGGAAGTTATTTATCGGGAAAACCAGTATTGGACGCAATCAGCAAAGCGGTCGCAACTAATGAAGTAAATGCAGCGATGGGCATTATCTGTGCAACACCTACCGCAGGGTCCGCCGGCGTTGTGCCAGGAACTTTATTTGCGGTAAAGGATCAATTGAATTTAACCAGAAAGCAAATGGTGGAATTCCTTTTTACAGCAGGTGCATTTGGATTTGTTGTAGCGAATAATGCTTCCATTTCAGGAGCAGCAGGGGGCTGCCAGGCTGAAGTAGGTTCAGCAGCAGGAATGGCTGCGGCTGCTTTAGTACAAGCAGCCGGCGGAACTCCCGCACAATCAGCAGAAGCCATGGCCATATCGCTAAAAAATATGCTTGGCTTAGTATGCGATCCAGTAGCCGGGCTTGTTGAAGTGCCCTGTGTAAAACGCAATGCAATGGGAGCGGCAAATGCCATGGTATCAGCTGATATGGCTCTTGCAGGAATAACAAGCCGAATACCATGTGATGAAGTAATTGAAGCAATGTATAAAATCGGCCAAACAATGCCTGTTGCTTTAAAAGAAACGGCTCAAGGAGGGCTTGCGGCAACTCCAACTGGCCAAAGGCTTGCGGCCAAGTATTTTGGAAAAAGAGCATAAAAGGAGCTATAAAATAATAATGTGAGAGAAGAAGCGGAGTGAGTGAAATTTCTTTAAAAAGAAGTTTTACTCATTTTTTATATTGTTGCTTATTCGAATTATATATTGTAAAAAACAGTCCTATTTTTATCTTAAAAGGATTTTAATGGTAAATTAGATTATATGGATAACAATTCCTATGAATCTATCAAGCCATGTGCAGCATAGGTTTATTATACTAGTCTTTGAGTTGCCACTTTTTGGGGGGATGTTTAGAAATATTACATCTGATAGCCTGATAGTAGAGAAACGACTACTAGGAGGCAAAGAATATGAAAAAATTAAAGAAACTAATAGTAGCCGCTGGGGTAATGTTATCTATTTCAGCATTTACATTAACAAATCAAGCTGATGCTGCAACAAATCGCACGGTGCAATCTGGAGATACGTATTGGAAAGTAGCAAAAGGATTTGGCATTTCTGTAAATGACTTAATGAATGCAAACAATAGTAAACCACTGATTACAGGTCAAAATATGATTCTGCCAAATGCTGCAATCTCTGCAGCAGATAAAGATTTAATGGCACGTTTAGTGCGTGCAGAGGCTGTCGGCGAACCTTATGCCGGCAAGGTGGCAGTTGCCGTTGTCGTACTAAACCGTGTAAAGAGCAATCAATTTCCTAATACAGTCAGCGGAGTAATCTATGAAAAATCGAATGGCTATTATGCCTTCACTCCAGTACAGAACGGAGAAATCAATAAGCCAGCTGATGCTGAATCGAAAAAGGCTGTAAACGAAGCAATCGCTTTAGGCGGGCAAGGCAATGGTTCATTATTCTTCTATAATCCAAAAACAGCTACAAGCGATTGGGTAGCAACACGCCAAGCAACCGTTACGATTGGAAATCATCGTTTTGCTAAATAAATAGAGGAAAAGCATCAATCTTTATAGGTTGGTGCTTTTTGTTTGGGGTTTTATGGCTTAAAGGAATGATGTATAAAAAATAAAGGATGCAGCACTACTCGATATTGGAATGAGTGGTGCTGCATTTTGTTTTTCTAAGTTCTTTCATTAAATATAAATTATCTGGATTAAACTTTTTCTTCAACTTTCATATAGTTGCTTCTTCCAATAAAAATCTGCTTTTATCTTTTTGGTTAATGACTATGTATTGTTCGTCTTTTTGGATAATATTTGGCAATTAAATGCTGATAATGGCAGTATGTTTTTTGAATATATAAAAGCCGCAAATAGGCAAGATTTAATTCAGCTTTGCGTATTTGCGGCTTATTAATTATTTGGGATGTTGAACAAAAGCCCCATACAGTTTTATTGCTATCAAAAAATGGTCCATTCTAACCACTTTTATAAATATCGCTCTTTTTCTCGTCCATTTTTAAAATAAAATCGGAATAATAATAATTAGAATAATAGGAACTATTAGGATTAAATACCCGATTGGATTTGCAAAATTTATGGTAAAACCCACACCAAAACGCTTTTCTACAAAGACAGAAGGGTCGTTGCGGTTAAAATAGAATAAACCGCCTATCCAATACTTATCTTCATCAATGCCTTCTATCTTAATTGAATTAGAGTCCTCAATGATTTCCTTTCCTTCGAAATCTGAATCTAAACGACCAACCTTAACCGCTAACCAAACCGAGCCTGCTAAGACAATAACTAACAAACATACAGGCGCAAGCATCATAAGTAAATCACTAATTATATTTTCGTATAGAAGGTTTAAATGTAGTATCGCAAACAGCAGAGTGATTAAAACATCAACAAGAAGTAGGAACCAACTAGTATATTTGCGAAGACGTAATTGCCTTAATTCTGATGATTTAACATTTCCAGCATTGATTTTAATACCTGAACGTTTTGTGAAAATATTTATTCCATAAAACATAAATTGCATGAGGATTAAAGTAATTGGCATACCAAATGCAACCATCCAGCTTTTATCGCTAAACGCATCCGCTTGACCATTTGGACCCCAATGGGTTGGAATTTGGCTAGGCAATTGATCGTACAAATTCACAGTTAAAATAATTAAACCTAGCGAAATAATGACAGGAATGAGATATACAAAAGAGGCAAGCATTTCGTCTTTTGAACGAATCTTTAAATCAGCATAATGGACCTGTTTCACTGCACCAAACCAATTTTTAGTTTGCTTTAGTTTTGCTATTTTATAGTGAAAATAAAAATAAAGGGACAGCCCAACTAGCAGGATAACAAAAGGAAAAACTACACCTACAAGAGCTAGCTGAGCCTCATTAATATTTTGTCTTTGAACCAGCAGGATCAAACCAGCTAAACTAGCAAGTGTAAAAATCGCAGTTATTATTGCATAAGACTTCTTATACTGGATAACTTGAGGATGTTTCACTTGATCATAAGGAATAGAGACCCCAAAAACAACAGAGCGCTTAGCAATAAATGGAATAAAAATTTGAAGTGCACCCACAAAAAGGATGGTTAGAAAAAAAACAATAAATTCCATGTCCATTCGATTATACCTCCTTAATTTTTGAAATAATATTGGATATCAGTTGATGGAGATCTTCTTCATTTAACCCGCATACTAGTCCCTCAGCAACAACTGGCCTCAGCTCCTCCCCTAAATTTTCATATTGTTTTTTCGAAGCATGCTTTTCTGTATCAGCAATGATAACTGCTCCTTTTTTCGGAACAATTTCAATAATTCCCTTAGACTCAAGTTCATGATAACTTTTATTTACAGTGTGCATATTGATTCCCAAATCGCCAGCCAATCCCCGCACTGAAGGCAACGTATCGCCTTTCGCTAGTTCTCCACGGACAATAGCTTCCATTATTTGCGTCCGAAGTTGTAAATATAAAGGAACATTTGATTCAGAATCAAGGATAATCATTTAAGCACCTCCGTTCCTTGTTCTATTTGAAATATAACAGATGTTGTTCTATATATAATATAACAGTTCTGTTCTACTTTGTATATAACAAAAATACATGAAGTCAAAATAGGCATTTGGTGATATTAGGGAATTATAAATCCTATAAACATGAGCGGTCGTCATTTTGGTTAAGTAGTTCCTGTGGCTATGGTGTCAGATACTCTAAAAGGACATTTGTTCATAAGGGGTGCTTGAAACTTTTTTTGTTTATTGTTTTGTTCTAATGTACTAGAGAAAAGACGATATTCTATTTATTTCCTGAAAAATATGAAAAAGGAATGGTTTTATTTAACTAGGTTCCTAAATGGATGGTAAAATAAGTATAAAGATATGCCGAAGTATTCATTTAATAATGTGTTTCCTATATAAAATATAACGAAAGCAAACATAAGGAGATTATAATGATAGTCTATGAAGCTACAAAATCAGAGTTTCTGCAGGATGTTTTTAACGATGAACTAGTAAATAATATCTGCGCAAACTATAACTCGAAGATTGGCAAAATTAATGAGCGGGAAGTTCGGGCATGGGATAATTCTATGCAATATATGTATCGAATTCTAGATGATAAGGAAATTCCAGATGATGCTGGTGTTGCGATAGAGTTTCGAATTCCCTATACATCAAAGCGAGTGGATTTTCTTTTATCCGGCAAAAAGGAGGATAAAAATTCTATTGTTATTGTGGAATTAAAGCAATGGGAAAAGATCGAGACAGTTAAAGGAAAAGAAGCAATCGTGAAGACGCTGATTAATAGGAGGATTAGAGAAACGACTCATCCATCTTATCAAGCATGGTCTTATGCAGCATTAATAGAAGATTATAATGAAAATGCACAGAATCACGATATGCAATTTTACCCATGTGCATATTTGCATAATTATATAAATCAAGGGGATCAAGATCCATTAACGGACAACATCTATAATTACTATATAGAAAAGGCTCCTGTTTTTAAAAAAGGGGAAGCAAAAAGACTGCGGGAGTTTATCAAAAGATACATACAAATTGGTGATAATAAAGAAAATCTTTATAAGATAGAGAAGGGAAAAATAAGACCATCTAAATCCCTGCAAGATTCTTTAAATACAATGCTGAAGGGCAATCAAGAATTTGTGATGATTGATGAGCAGAAGGTTGTTTATGAAGAAGCACTATTTTTGGCAAAAGAAGCGGTCCGTACCGGTACAGAAAAAGTATTGATTGTAGAAGGTGGACCTGGTACCGGGAAATCTGTGCTTGCGATTAATTTAATGGTAGAGTTGACTGCACAAAATATGGTGTGCCAATATGTAACAAAAAACGCTGCACCTCGTAATGTGTATGCAAGAAAATTAAAGCGGGATTTCCGCAAAGGCCATATTGACAACTTATTTAAAGGCTCTGGCAGCTATATAAATGCTGAGAAAAATGAATTAGATGTGCTGATTGTCGATGAAGCACATCGCTTAAATGAAAAGTCTGGCATGTTTCAAAATCTTGGCGAAAACCAAACAAAAGAAATCATCCATGCAAGCAAGTTTTCTATTTTCTTTATAGATGAGCGACAAAAGGTTACTTTAAAGGACTCCGGAACAATCGGCGAAATAAAGAAATATGCGAAAACAGCAGGAGCAGATATTCATACAATGAAACTAGAATCCCAATTCCGCTGCAATGGTTCCGATGGCTACCTTGCGTGGCTGGATGATGTTCTGCAGATCCGGAAAACGGCAAACAGCAATTTTATTGGCAGCCAGTATGATTTTCGCGTCTATGATAATCCGAATGAATTGCGGGCAGACATTGAAAAGCTAAATAAAGTGAATAATAAAGCAAGAATGGTCGCAGGCTACTGTTGGAATTGGATAAAAGAAGGAAAAAACAATCCGACTATTTATGATATTGAAATACCGGAACATGATTTTAAAATGAGCTGGAATTTAGGCAATACAGAAGCTTGGGCAATTGATGAACATTCGGTGAAAGAAGCAGGCTGCATTCATACATGCCAAGGGCTGGAATTTGATTATGTTGGAGTTATTATTGGAGACGATTTAAAAGTTGAAAACGATATAATTTTTACAGACCATACAGCACGGGCAAAAACAGATCAATCATTAAAAGGCTTAAAAAAGATGTTAAAAGAAGAACCAGAAAAAGCAGAAAAACTCGCAGATGAAATTATCCGCAATACATATAGGACCCTTATGACAAGGGGACAAAAAGGCTGCTTTGTCTATTGCACTGATACAGGCTTAGCAAATTATTTAAAAGAAAGGCACAATCAAAGCAATAGACAATATGAAGAAAATGAATTTTTTAAATCAATTCAATATGCAGCAGAAGAATCATCTGAATACGAATAGGAGACAAAACAATGAAAGATTTAATCAAAGATGTACTGGCATTCCGCGATGAACGAAAATGGAAACAATACCACGATGAAAAGGATTTAGCCATATCTATTGTGCTTGAAGCAAGCGAACTATTAGAAAATTTCCAGTGGAAATCAAGTGAAGAAGCAAAAGAAAAAGACATGCAGAATATAAAAGAAGAAATGGCTGATGTGCTTATTTATCTGATTCAGTTGGCGGATAAGCTGGGGATTGATCTGGAGAAGGAAGCTTTGGCGAAGATGGTGAAGAATCGGGAGAAGTATCCGGTGGGGGAGGAATAAATAATATTTCATGGAGATGTACCATTATTGGTGCATCTTTTATTGTATAATTTTACCTATAGTTAATAGAGTGTGAAATAAGAACCTCTAAGGAGTGACATAAATGCTTAAAGAAGGAATTTATGAACAAATCATCACTGAAAAGCTAAAAAAAGAATTAGGTGTAATTGATATAGAAACAAATGATATCGGAAAAGAACCACTGGATGTAGAAGAGGCACGTAAAATATTAGCATCTTATATTGCTCTTGTCACTAGAAGAGCGTTAATGTTTGTGCGGGAACAGGTGAAGGACGATAAAGAAGCATTGCTACAGCAAATTCAAACATGTAATGACATAGTTCATATATTAAGTGAAAAATTGGAGGATGAGGAATTTGATTCTTTAAAAATTGCAGAAGAAGGAGAAATGCTTATACATCTTTATTCAAAGATTAATAGTATAAAAAGTATTAAAAAACAAGAGATTATTCGACCTGTAACACCTATTTCAGAAAGTTCGTTATTTACTGGTTCTCACTATGAACCTAGTATGTTAGAAGAATTAAAGCGGGAGATTCTTTCTGCTAATACCATACATATGCTTGTTTCTTTTATAAAATGGAGCGGGCTACGTTGCATCATTGAAGAGCTACGACAATTTACTGAAAATGGTGGGCAATTACAAGTAATTACAACATCCTATATGGAAGCAACCGATTATAAAGCGATAGAAGAATTAAGTAAATTAACTAATACAGAAATTAAAATTTCTTATGATGTGGAACGAACAAGATTACATGCAAAAGCTTATCTTTTTAAACGAGATACAGGGTTTAGTACAGCATATATTGGTTCATCGAATTTATCCAATCCAGCATTAACATCCGGATTAGAGTGGAATATAAAAGTAACGGAAAAAGATTCATTTGATATTGTGAAAAAATTTGAGACAACATTTGAAAGCTATTGGAATGATCCAGAATTCCAATGTTTCCATTTAGAAAAGAAGGAAGATCAAGAACGATTAAAGATGGCCTTATTAAAAAAGAAAGATCAAACAAATAATTTTTATTTTGTGTTTGATATTCGACCATATTTTTATCAAAAAGAAATCTTAGAAAAACTGCAAGTAGAACGAGAAACATATGGCCGTTATAAAAATTTATTAGTAGCAGCAACAGGTGTTGGGAAAACCGTTATTTCCGCATTTGATTACAAAAGATACTATGAAAAAAATAAACCAGCACGGCTTTTATTTGTCGCACATCGAGAAGAAATATTACAGCAAAGTCGTGACACCTTTCGTTATGTGTTAAAGGATACAAATTTCGGGGACCTTTTGGTAGGGAATAATCAGGCTGATTCACTCGATCATTTATTTATAAGCATTCAAAGTCTTAACAGTAAAAAATTATATGAACACACAACAAGTGATTTTTATGATTTTATTATTGTCGATGAGTTTCATCATGCAGCAGCAGACTCTTATCAAAAATTATTAGCACATTATCAGCCAAAAATATTATTAGGATTAACAGCAACACCAGAACGAATGGATGGTAAAAATATTCTAACCTATTTTGATGATGCAATTGCGGCTGAAATGCGATTAACAGAGGCGATCGATCAAAAGTTATTAAGTCCCTTTCAGTATTTTTGTGTTAGTGATGATGTGGATCTATCGAAATTAAAGTGGAGTAGAAAAGGATATGAAATCAAAGAATTAGAAAATCTGTATACTTCCAATGATAGAAGAAGCAATCAAATAATAAATAGTATTGATAAGTATGTGACTGATATAAATGCAGTAAAGGGGCTAGGATTTTGTGTATCGATAGCACATGCTAAATATATGGCGGAATTTTTCTGTCATGCAGGTATTCCTTCTTTAGCTTTATACGGAGATGTTGATAAAGCAATAAGAAAAGAAGCACAAGGAAAATTAATTAGTGGTGAAATCAAATTTGTTTTTGTTGTCGATTTATATAATGAAGGAATTGATATCCCAGAAGTAAATACCATTCTTTTTCTTCGACCAACTGAATCTTTAACGGTTTTCCTGCAGCAATTAGGGAGAGGCTTGCGTTTATCTGAGGGTAAAGACTGTTTAACCGTTTTAGATTTTATCGGACAAGCACATCAAAACTATAATTTTGAAGAAAAATTCCGGGCGCTTATTGGAAAAACAAAGCATTCTGTACGTCATTATATAGAAAATGGATTTTTTCATTTGCCAAAAGGTAGTTTTATTCAATTAGAAAAGCAAGCAAAAGAATATATATTACGAAATGTAAAAAATAGTGCTTTAACAAAAGCTAATTTGGTAAACAAAATCAAATTTTTCACTGAAGATACTGGCTTAGAAATAACATTAAGTAATTTCTTGCATTATCATCATCTTACTTTATATGATCTATATGGAAAAAATGGCGATCGAAGTTTTTACCAAATGAAAGTAGCAGCAGGGTTAGTAGAGGCGATCGAAATCGAAAATGAAAAATTTATAAAAAGTAGATTGCCGCACTTTTTTCATTTAAATTCACCGAAACTATTAAAATTTCTTCTTCATTATCTAAAGGAAGGAACGATTAATCGGCAAAAAGAGCAATTAATGCTAGCCATGCTTTATTACACATTTTATAAGGAGCATCCTACAAAACAAGGATTTTCTTCAATGGAGGATGGAATCCAAAAGATTATACAAGTAGTTGAATACAGAACTGAATTATTAGAAATTTTACATTATCTATACAACTCTTTAGAAACAATGGAAATAGAAAATGATCTACCTTTCCCTTGTCCCTTAGGCGTTCATAGCAAATATACAACCACTCAAGTTTTGGCTGCACTTGGCTATTATAATGAAGAAAGCAGTCCAGCATTCCGCGAAGGAGTAAAGCATCTAAAAGAAAAAAATATGGATATCTTTTTCACGACATTAAATAAATCAGAAAAAGACTTTTCCCCATCGACCCTTTACGAAGATTATGCCATCAATGAAAAATTATTTCATTGGCAAACACAAAGCAAAATAGCAGAAACAAGCGAAACAGCGAAAAGATATATTACACATAGAAAAAGTGATCATCAAATTGTGTTATTCGTTCGAGAATATAAAAAGGAGAACGGCTATACTTCTCCTTTTGTTTTCTTGGGAACGGTGGATTATGTAAAAAGTTCCGGGAGTAAGCCAGTTAGTTTTGTTTGGGAATTAAGAGAAGAGATGCCGGCTTATTTGGTGCCAAAGGCTAATAAAAGTGTGTTGTAAATATATATTTTCTATTCATTTACTAATGCGGTAACTGCCGGAATATCGGCAGGTGCCCATTTTAGGGAATCAAGATTGTCCCTTTTTAGCCATACAAGTTTAGCATGTCCACTAGCAGTTGGAGTACCTTCGAGAATGTTTGCTTTAATACATATTAAAGTAATAATAAATGTTTCATATTCATGAGTATTTTCGTGAAACAATTTGTTAGCTTTTATTTGGCATCCTAGCTCTTCAGTGATTTCTCGTTCCAAAGCAGAAAAGATATTCTCCCCCTTTTCTACTTTACCACCAGGGAACTCCCACCTATTGGGAAGAGACATCTCTGGAGAACGAAGTGCACATAGTATTTCGTTTTGGTCGTTTTCAATGATTGCTGCGACAACGTTTATTGTTTTTTTCAATGGGATGGGACCTCCTATGGGTGTTTGGATTATTATTATGATAGCATTTTTTAGTAAAGATATAATGGATGTTTTAGTTGATTTTTGCTGACTTTTTATCATGTATTATTTTTAATAAGATGTTTCTACAGTCAGCACATGTGAAGTGCGGAAACAAAAGTAGTTTTATTAAAAGTAGGAATAAAGGAACATTTAACTGCATGTTTTATATAGGCAGTAGTTAAAATATTAGATATCTAAAAATAGGAGATTAGGTTAGTCCTTGCTAGGTGATAGAGATAGAAAATAGGTGAGCAAGCATGAGTTTTAAGCTGCAAGTCGGGGAAATGAAGACAGAATATTTAACAGATAAGGAAATATGGGGGCATTTTAATTATATTTTTTCGAGTAAATCTCGAAATTCAACTACTTATAAGTTTGTACTGATAAAGTCTATGTTGGAGAATTTATATAATGTGAATGAGCGTCTCGAGCTTTCTTATTCTAGTTTATTTAGTAGTTTTGCAAAGATATATTGGAATTTGGTTATCCATCATAAACTGAATCAAATTAATATGAAGGGGAAAAAAGCAGAGGTACAGAGGGTTCTGATGGATATTCAGGAGAAATATCAGATTCCAGAAACGCTTATATTTGATAAACTTTCTCCCGAGGTTCAAGTAGAAGTTACTATAAAGATAAAACGAAAATGCAAGATTAACGTAATGGGAGCCTTATATGGGGATACAGACCATACAGTTTATGACTTTGATAACACAAAAGAAATGATAGGATTTAATCCAGCCTTCTATTCATTTATGCAGCAATTTCAACGGATACTTAGCTATTTGACGAATTACCAGCTGGCATTATTTTTAGAGAAATTCAATGAAGAAGGGGACACAAAGAATCTGCTGATGAAAGTAGAAAATGTCTCTAAACGAGCATCATTGGATCAATTTTATGTACTTTTATCTTCTTTTTATAATGGCTGCTGTTTCTATTGTGGGAAAGAAATTAAGAGAAAGACATCTGTACATGTTGATCACTTTATTCCATGGAGTTTTGTTCAGGCAGATCAAATATGGAACTTGGTTATCTCCTGTAAAACTTGTAATCTTGCAAAAAATGATAAGTTGGCAGAAGATCAATATTTAGCATCCTTAATTGATCGGAATGAACATTTTTTAGCAGAAAAGAAATTTATTATTCGGCAGGATATGCAAGTGTACAGCGAAAAAAAGCTGACGGATTTGTATCATTATTCATGTGATAATGGGTATACGGATTTCTGGAGACCAAAAAATATCTGTATGTAGAAGTGTAGAAGAATTTATTTTCTATGACTTTAGTAATTAGATTTATTAATAATGTTACAATTTAAATTGATTATTATAATATTTTTCTTATAATTTAAAACATAATGCCACTTGGAATTTTCCTAACATCTAAGTGGCATTTATTTATTTCTCTTATAAATCTAATCTATCCACTCGGCTAAGCAAGTCTTGTGCAAAATTTGTATAGGCTGATTTTGTTTTTTCATAGGTTGCTCTATTTCCCCTTATTGTACTTGCATCTTTCTGTTCTAAAAATTCACAAAACGGGACTTGCCAGATAGGTAATTTATATTTTTGTGCCATTCCTGGTAAAGTATTGTGAGAATGCATTACTTCTTTCATTCCAATTGGATTTTTTCTCATTTCTTCATTTAGATGTTCATATACCTCTGGGTGAATATATTTTTTTATTGTGGAAGGAATTTGAATGACATAGTTATAATGTGCTTGTGCTAAATCAAGACGATCTTTTGCACCAGAGTATTTCTTTGCGTTATAAATAGTGAAACCTAAAAATCTAACAAATTTTGTTGGCAGCATACTTTTTCTATTGTCAGTAAGTCTACTATTGATTAAATCAAAATCTTTTTTCCATTCGTTTAATGAACTGCCTATATTTCTAATACCGTATAATGAAAACATATCTGGCATACAAGGGATTAGAAAACCATCTGCAGTAGATATAATGGTTTTATTTAAAGGACTTAAACTTGGAGATGTATCTACAATAACAAAGTCAAAATTTTCTCTTTTAGAATAAACGGAAGCGATGGAACGAATTTTTGTAATAGTCCTTATGGCCAAAGGTTCTCCTTTATATGAATCACTCCATCTGCCGGATATTTTTTCTTCAAACTTATGTAATGTTAATCTTCCGGGAATAAGATGCAAATTATCAGCTAATTTTAAAGATGGAGGTAAGGTTTCTAATTCCCCAGTTCCCTCTTCAGTAGGTTTTAGCAAGTAATGAATAGTCCTTGGTTCATTATTAATATCATGGAATTCTTCTTTAGAGATACTATCTCTAGCAAAATCAAAATCTTCAATAAAGGCATTTTCTCTTTCCCATATTTCATGCAAATGATCCGTTTCCATTCCGTGAATTGTTAAATTACATTGTGGGTCCAAATCAATGAGGAGAACTCGTTTTCCTAAGTCGGCAAGAGCATGTGCTAAGTGAAAGGTTAAGTTTGTTTTCCCTACACCGCCTTTATTGTTAAAAATAGAGATTATTTTCATTTATTTAGCCTCTTTTCAGTAATTTTTTTATTCCTTCTAGAAATTAAAGTACTCTTTATATTACAAGAGTTTTATAGAAGAACGGTGTATATCTAAAAGGTCCTGTATCCAATTTATTCGGTAAAACTAAAATATATTTCATGAATTTATTCTTTTTATTTTTTAAAAAAATCTTGAATACAGTGCATAAAACACTGATGAATTGATTGGGGAGTAAAGATAATTTATATGTTTTGCAGTTAGAAAAGGAAGAGTAATTAGTATTGTTTAGTTGAAGGTTACGCTGATACAAAGTATATAAATTACTTAAGTCTAAGGATGAATTATTTTGTAAGAGATATATTAATGGAGAAAAACAAAGAATTGTATTATTTTTAAATATGTTTATAAGTAAAAGAGGGGCATGGCTGGATAATAGTGTTTAGATGGGGCACCCCAAAAGTACAAATGTCTTTTTCGTATGTATTTTGATCATCATTTAAAAATATGCTTTTTATTTATTTATATTGAATGCTTGTCTTTTATTCTAGGGGTACCATCAACATTTCAGAAATTTCCTGGGAGAAGAAGATATCAAACTCAAAAAAGGTGATTCCGTAAACCAATAAGGAATCACCTTTTTAAATCAATACAAAAGAAGCTGCTTCTCTCATATTGCATATAGCTAGTGAATTATATCTGATAAATAGTAAATGCAACATCAAAAATTTAATGCTTAAGAACTTGCTGATTCATATGTTTTTGTTTTGGGCCGGCTGGCTTTGAACCATTGCAGACAAAAAATAAATATGAGAATGGCATCAATTGCATCCCCGCCATAATACATTATCATGCTTCCGATTTCAGCCTGTGCTGCGGGAACGCCATTAGGTGGTTGAGCATAAATATATTTTGCTAAGATGCCATGGCTTGCCGAAGCAATCACTAATACAATTGCTCGGTATATAAAGCTGGATCTATGCGGTGTGGGATCAATATAAATCATCGATATGGTAAATAGGTAGCCTGCGATGAAAATATGGAGATGCATGAATAAATGAAGAAGTATATTTTGCTGCATCGCTGAGTATAAGTTCGTCATATAAAGAATCCATAGTCCACCCAAATTGAGAAAAGCAGCGACAACTGGATCACTAATAGTTCGTACAGGCCAACTCTTCAGCAAATTTGAAAGACGTCTTGCTGTTTTCACATGGAGCGTTCGCCATACAAGAGTCATTGGTGCAGCTAAGGCGATAAGGATTGGGGCAAGCATTCCAAGAAGTAAATGACTTAACATGTGTGCCGTGAAATCCATATGGGCACGATTTGCTAAGGGACCAATCAGTGCTGCAGCTGCGCAAAGAACTCCGAAAGTCCAGAAGAGCGTTCTCTGTAACGGCCATTTTTTGTGGCGGCGATTTGATAGGACGGCAGCTAGGATATATAGCATCAATATTATTACAATCAGCAGCAACAGCATATACTCCAAGGAAATTCCGCTGTCATGATGAATATGATTATTATTCATTTGTGGCTTTGTCTCTCAATAGTTTTGGATCTTTTTGCATCTTAAAAATTAGTGAAATGCCAATTAAAATCATTGCAGCAGCAAGTATATTCCATACCAAGTCGTATATAAGAACATTTTCTACATAGCGAATCTGATGTATGCCCATCAGCTTGTGTTGGATTATTCCATCGTATAATTGAAATCCGCCGCCGCCAAGCATCATTCCGCTCCACCATCTTTTTAGCCAAAGTGCATTTCTGCGGCGAAGGTCAGCAACCATAAATAATGAACCAATCGTTGCAAACCAACTAAACGCATGAAAAAGTCCATCTGAAACCAGCCCAATATCCGTTGTGGATTTGTCATAGAAATGATGCCAATGCAATAGTTGATGAAAAAGAGTTTCATCTATAAATGCGACTAGCCCTAAACCAAACAGGATGCCTGACCATAAATTGCGTTTTGAATAGGCGGAGTGGTCCGAATAATTTGTTTTTTTTGTTTCCGCATCCATTAAATCGTATCCTTTCATCATATGTATGTCTGTTTTTAGTTTTTCCAGGATAAGTAAGTGATAAACCTAGGATACTATAAAGTGGCAGGCAGAGCGACCGAGCCTAGGTTGCAACATATAGTGGGTGGGAACCCCACCGAGGAAGAACTAGCCATTCACTCGTAGCGAGTCTTGGAGGAACAGGGGTAACTCTGTTCTTTAAGCGTAG